>Ga0209510_1000076_pt1 | contig 148248 bp, 140 predicted proteins | sample BiotimSIPDNA_FD_185749 | JGI IMG/M metagenome (GOLD analysis project Ga0209510, IMG submission 185749) | Anaerobic biogas reactor microbial communites from Washington, USA - Biogas_R1 time_0 SIP DNA (SPAdes) (version 2) | ecosystem: Engineered > Bioreactor > Anaerobic > Unclassified | place...
TGGCGATCTCAGAAAACTGAATATCCCCTCCTATCAAAACAGCAACTGTTTGGGTGGTTGTACATTCACCCGTAGGGTAAAATCTGTTTCGAACCAACCAGCGACTTACACCGTGACAGTTGAAAAATCAGCAGGTGTTGCGATCACTGTAACCCCCGCCACTTTCACCATTCCAGCAGGTGGGACCCAGCTTATTACAGTTAATGTAACTCCTACAGGCGATCAATGGCAGTTTGGTCGGATTAAATTCACAACCGATGCCAGGTTTAGTAATAATAAAAAAGTATCAAATACAGCAATGAGCCTGGCTGTCAAAGGCAAAGTTTCCGGCTCAACTTTGCCCGAAGAACTGCGCAAAAATATTGGTTCCGCCAATGGATCTCACATTTTTGCAGACCAGAAGAACGCCTTAGCTATCACCAATATGTCGAATGCAAATTTTGGTTTGACCCCTGCCACAATCGTAACTCTCAATGTGCCTCAGGATACGACCAACCTAAATCCATATGACAATCAGAGCGAAGTTGGCATCATTAAAACCACTTGTCCGAAGGACAGCCAGCGATTGGTTGTCGAGGTTTTGGAAACTCCCTCGTTAGATATTGATATCTATATGGGTAATGGTTCCAACCCACATTCAACTCTTCAGAAAGTTTATTCAGCTGAGGCAGGTTCTTTTGAATATATTAATGAAATCGAACCAGACTGGCCAACCGGTAATCCTTGTTGGATTTTAGTTCAGAACTATGAAGCTTCAGAAGCAGGCGCAATTGACCCTGTGAAGATTGCCTATGCCTTTGTTCCGAAGACCGGTGCGAATAACTTTACTGTTAGCACTCCTTCCGGTCCGATTGCAAAACTGAACCCATTCAATGTTACTGTAAACTGGAATCTTGGCGCCTCCTATGAAGCAACTGAAGCCTGGTATGGCTATCTTACTTTGGGCACCACCAGCACCATCAAGGATGATGTTGCGAAACTGGACATCAACCTTTACAAGGGTTATGATACTTTTATCTACCTGCCATTGATTCGGAGATAGGTGAATACACGTTTAGTTTGTTAGCAAAGTAGGTCTATAAACCAGGGAGTCTGCCATAGTACACCTCCCTGGTTTGATTTATTGTCCAACTTTTGGGGGCAATTCAATTTCTGTCCGTTTTTGTAAGCTGATTAAGAATCAGCAGCAATCAGAATCGCAGCCGGGTCCACAATCACCGGAAGAACAACCTGCACAGCCACCGTTGGAATAATGTAAGTGACCATGGTCGATTTCTTCTTCAGTTGCCGGGCGGATCGAAAGAATCGTAACCTGGAACTCAAGCTCTTTACCAGCCATTGGATGGTTCATATCCAGCTCAACCGAATCTTCGCTCAGAGCGGTAGCAACAGCCTGAAAGACATTTCCAGAAGCATCGCGCAGGTTCATTGGCTCACCCAGCCGTATTTCGAAATCGTCCGGGAAGGAATTCCGGTTAACGTTCAAAACCATTGCAGGATCAAAAGCCCCATAAGCCTCTTCAGCAGCCACCACTACATGTTTGCGTTCGCCTTCCTCCAAGCCAAACAGCGCTTTTTCCAGCCCGGGAATGATATTCCCATGTCCGTGTAGATATTCCAATAAATTAGATTCAACTTCCTCACCTTCTACGGTCAGGTTATATGCGATTTGTACAACATTATCATTCTTAATAGTGTCCATCTTTTCTCCATCTGCTCAATGTAATTAGCCTTGCGATTATATCAGAAGCCAGGGATAAAAAATCTCTCCGGATTAGCTTCAGGAGGGTTTTCTAATAAGAATTGTACAAAGCTTGTTTCAACTGATTGGAAATTTGCTATAATAACGCTCCAATTGAAAAACTTTTTCAATAAGGATAAGATGGACTACAAAGCAATTCTTTCTCAGAATGGTTACCGACTCTCAGGACCTCGAAAACAGGTTGTTGAGTTATTGGAATCCGCAGATGTGGCACTAAGCCCTCAGCAAATCCACCATAGATTGCAGCAAAATAACTGCGCTCTTGGTCTCGTCAGTGTCTACCGCACACTCGGACTTCTGACAGAGCTCGGGTTGGTTACGATTGTCTACGATCCTCAGCTAAACCCTGGTTATATGCTCAGCACTATCGGACATCATCATCACATAGTCTGTCAGAATTGCCACAGGGCTATCGAGTTTTCCGCTTCAAACGACATTGACCATCTGGTCGAGCGTGTGAAAGAGCAAACCTCTTTCCTGGTCAGCGATCATCTTCTGCAGCTTTTTGGGCTCTGTCCTGACTGTCAGCAAACCGAACCTACCGGAGAATTATCTTGAAGAAACCCTTCCTCTTTCTGCTTGTTTTTTCGCTGCTTGCGGGAGCCTGCAGCAACCAGACCAATAATGTATCGATTGTAACTGGGGATGACAAACTTAATGTTTCTGTCAGCATTCCCTCAATTCAATGGCTGGTCGATCAGATTGGCGGAGAACACGTGCATACCCAATCGCTCACAAGCAGCGGGGACGACCCTCACACCTACGAGCCCAGTCCTTCTCAAATGATTGCCGTAGCCGCCTCCGATCTTTACCTGACAGCCGGCGTCGAATTTGAGGAGGTTTGGATCCCAAAATTCATCGATGCAAACAGCACCTTGCAAGTGATCGATATTTCCGAAGGAATCATCCGCATCCCAATCGACGACCATCTCCATTCTGAAGATGACGAACATGACGGTCTCGACCCCCACATCTGGCTTTCTCCGCAGAATATGCAGCAAATTGCCCAAAACATCGCTGCTGCTCTACAAACCATTGATTCTGAAAATTCTCCTTTTTACCAACGAAATCTCAGTGAAGTTCTCGTTACTATTAATCAGGTCGATTGTCAGCTCAGCCAGGCGTTTTCGGAAACCATTCGTAAACAATTTTTGATCATTCATCCATCCCTGGGTTACTTAGCTGATTCTTACGGGCTCCAGATGATCCCGGTTGAAGTGAATGGACAGGAACCCAGCCCCGCTGAACTTGCCGAAATTCTGAACGCTTCAGAGATCTACGGTATTCATACCCTTTTTACCCAAACCGGCACCAATCCGCTTAACGTCCGGATGCTTGCTGAATATGCAGGTATTACAAAAATTGTCGAGACAGACCCAATGGCATACGATTGGCCAGCCAATATGCTCTTCATTGGTGAAAACCTGCAGGAAGCGCTGAATTAAGGAGAAGATGGAAAACGAACCTGTCATTTCAATTAATAATCTCTGGGCAGGCTATGAAGCCGATACCATCCTTGAAGATATTAACTTTGATATGTTCCAGGATGACTTTATTGGCTTGGTCGGACCCAACGGCGGAGGTAAAACCACCCTTATCCGGGTGATCCTTGGTTTGATCAAACCGGAAAAAGGAACGATATCTGTTATGGGTCGGGAACCTGCCCGGGGGCGGAAGCACATCGGCTATGTTTCCCAGTTCCAGGTAGAAGACAAGCATTTCCCCATCAGCGTGTGGGATGTTGTTGCTATGGGTCGCTTGCGTTCCAACCTTGTGCGGAATTTTCGCCTGCTTCCTGGTGATAAAGAAGCCATCGAAACCGCTCTTGAAGAGACTGGTATGGCAGACTTCCGCAAACGCACAATCAACGAACTATCAGGAGGTCAGCGTCAGCGTGTATATATATCGCGCGCCCTGGCAACCGAGCCAAAAATCCTGCTCCTGGATGAGCCAACTTCCAGCGTAGACAGCCACTCCAGCAATCAACTATATGATCTTTTGACAGAATTAAATGACCACATCGCAATATTGCTCATCTCCCACGATCTGACCGCAATTTCAACCTCTGTAAAGACGATCGGCTGTATCAACCGGCGCCTCGTATACCAGGGTAACAAAGAGCTCACCGCTGAGATGATTGAAGTCGGTTATGGCTGCCCGGTAGACCTGATCGCTCATGGCGTTCCACACCGGGTTTTGCCCGGTCATCAACATGAGGTCCGTCATGATTAATCATCTTAGCACCATTTTTTCCTATGAGTTTATGCGCAATGCCCTGATCGCCAGTTTTTGGATCAGCCTTGCCACAGGTGTTATTGGAACGCTGGTCGTTCTCAACCGGATCGTCTCTCTTAGTGGAGGCATCGCCCATGCAGCCTATGGCGGGGTCGGTATTGCATATTATTTTGGTCAGGACCCTATGATCGGAGCACTGCTTTTCAGCACAGTAGCTGCCCTCATCATGGGAATGGCGCAGCGAAAATCGAAATCAGGTGCAGATACACTCATCGGGGTTATGTGGTCAATTGGTATGGCGGTGGGGATTATTTTCATCTCCCTGACCCCCGGTTACAAAGCAAACCTGATGAGTTATTTGTTTGGCAGCATTTTAGCTGTCTCATCAGGCGATCTACATTTGATGGCACTAATCGCCTTCCTTGTGCTTGCCTTTGTTTTTTTCACTTACCGGAGTTTGATAGCAATCTCTTACGATGAAACTTTTAGCACGGTTACCAACGTGCCGGTCAACCTGGTTTATCTGACGATGTTAGTGTTGATAGGGTTGACCGTGGTCGTTGCCATGCGGATGGTTGGGTTAATCCTGGTGATCGCTCTGCTTTCGATACCTCCGGCGATCTCTCTGAACCATTTCAAAGATGTGCGGACGATTATGTTTTCTTCGGTTTTACTCAGCTTCTTTTTCTGCTTTCTGGGGCTCGTGATCTCTTTTCAAACCAATATCCAGTCTGGTCCGGTAATCATTTTACTGGCATCTGCCGCCTTCCTAGTCTCCAGCCTGGTGCGTCGTTTGCACTTAACAAAGAACTCGTGACAAATGTCACCCATGGTGGGAGAAATACAACTATTGGTATGTTACCTAACGTAAAGAAAGCACACTTAACTTCGTGATAAACTTCTTGCGATGAACCCGAAAAGCCTGATTTTGCTTGAGTTTTATAAAGTGTTGGACAAGCTGCGCTCTTATGCCAGTTTTGATTTGTCAGACAAGCTGGCAGCCAAACTTCGCCCGACCAGCAGCCTTGTAAAAGCCCAAATCTTCCAGGAGCAAACCCGGCAGGCACGCCTGCTTTTGCTCCTGACCGATGATCTGCACTTTCGCGGGGCAGTCGACATGCAGCCGCTGGCAGACCAGGCAAGACACCAAATGACCCTCGAAGCCAGCAGCTTGCTTGCCATCCGTAATAGTCTCGTCCTTTCCCGTAATGCCCGGCGCACCCTTCTTGAAAAAGCCGAAGATGCCCCTTTGCTCGCTGAGATGTCTGAGAGGCTTTCGGATGGTCACGGTTTGATCGATTTGATCAACAAAACCATCAACGATAGGGGCGAAGTGCTCGACAGCGCATCTGCTGTCCTCGCCCAAATTCGTTCTGAACTCAAGATTGTTCATGCCCGCTTGATGGACCGCATGAATCGTTATCTCAATGACCCCAACAGCTCAAGGATGCTGCAGGAATCACTAATCACCCAGCGGGGTGGGCGTTATGTTCTGCCCCTTAAAGTTGAGCATAAAGGTCAGATCAAATCAATCATCCACGACCAAAGCTCATCGGGTGCCACGCTTTTTATTGAACCGTTGGCGGTAGTGGAATGGAACAACAAGTTACGGCAGCTCGAATTGGATGAACGAGATGAGGTTTTGCGTGTGCTGCATAAGTTAAGCGGCGAGATAGCCCTGCACGCTGATGCTCTCAGCGAAACCAGCCAGGTTATGGCAGATCTGGACCTTATCTTCATGCGTGCCCGTTATGCAGAAGATTTGCAGGCTACTGAACCTGAATTGCTGCCTTTTGAGCCCCAACCCGATTCAGGTCATCCCGGCAGTGTTTTGCAGCTGATGCGTGCGCGTCACCCTCTCATTGACCCTGATAAAGTGGTTCCGATTGACGTTGAACTTGACAAAAGGACCTTTGCGGTTGTGCTTACCGGTCCCAACACCGGTGGGAAAACCGTCACACTCAAGACCATTGGTCTGATGGTGTTGATGGCACAAGCGGGCATGCACATCCCGGCTGCGTCAGGGTCCCGTTTGTCAGTTTTTCAGGATATTTTTGCTGATATTGGCGATGAACAGTCCATTGAACAATCCCTTTCGACATTTTCTGGACATATCACCCAGCTGGTTCGAATCCTCAAGCGCGCAAACCATCGTTCCCTGGTTTTATTGGATGAGTTGGGCTCCGGTACCGATCCGCAGGAAGGTTCGGCGCTTGCCCGCGCAGTGTTGGATTTTATGCTCAAGAGAAAGATCACCTGTTTCGTTGCCACTCACTTCCCCGAATTAAAAACCTATGCCCACGGCACTACCGGAGTCACCAATGCCAGCCTCGAGTTTGACCCCGAAACCCTGCTCCCAACTTACCGTCTTATGATTGGGCTGCCAGGGCGTTCGAATGCTCTTGCCATCGCTCAAAAGCTGGGGCTCGACCCCGAGATTCTTGATGCAGCGCGTAAAGATATCAACCCCGAAGATTTACAAGTGGATGATCTGCTTGAAGAGATTCACCGTCAGCGCAACCTGGCGAGTGAAAGCTTTGCAGCCGCCGAGAAATCACGCCTGGCTGCAGCCCAAAAAGAAGCCGATCTGGCAGCGCAACTGGAACGACTCGAGAATGAACGCGAGGTTATTCTTGATAAAACTCAGGCTCAGGCGGAATCTGAACTCGAAACTCTGCGTGATCAGGTCCGGGAACTGCAACGCACGCTAAATCGCCTGCGCAGTGAACCGGAACGTAAAATTGAGCTTGCCGAAGTTACGGAAAAACTTGAAGAGTTGGTACAGACTCAAACCGAAAAGAAATATCGACGCCGACGGCAAACTCATTTGCCAAAAAAAGTGACTGGACCCCTGGAAACAGGTCAAAAAGTATATATCAGAAAGCTCAGTATTGAGGGTGTAATCACAGCGATCGACGGTAAGCAGTATGAGGTCCAGGCTGGGGCTTTGCGATTGCGGCTGGAAGAGCATGAGATTTCTCGCCGATCAGAATTACAGGAAGTCTCCTTCACCTCAAAACCCAAACCTTTGGCTGAAAAAACCAGCCACACCTCTTTGCCCACAATCAATCCTCCGTCAATGGAGTTGGATTTACGTGGAAGACGCGTTGAAGATGCCGTTGATGAACTGGATAGCTACCTCGAAAAGTGCTTTTCATCTGGTATGCCCTTCTGTCGCATCATACATGGTAAAGGGACTGGTGCAATCCGCGAAACCGTCCGTGAAGCGCTGCGCAACTCAAACTTTGTAACCCGCTGGGAACGGGGCAGTGAGAACGAGGGTGGGGATGGCGTAAGCGTCGCCTTTTTTCATTAAAAAAAGAATCGCCACTAATTAGCTCCCTCATCACTGGCGATTCTTCTGCAACGGTCCCCTACAGCCGCTGCCAGAAATTCAATAAATGCTGTTGGCTAGTATAGCACATAATAATTGAATAAGCAACGATTTTTGAGAATTTGTGAATAAATCCCCCTTTTTTAAAATTCAGGTTATAATAATGTACTTGTAATTACAAGTTAGTTGAATTATCAACTATTTCTGAAAACGATGATATAATCTGCCCACTTCCATTCCCTTTTGGTCAGCACAAGCGTCCGCGCCTGCCTGGCTGGTCTGCGCACCTTAACATGAAAGGAATAGGAAGTGTATCTTTTAGTAAAAATAAACGGCTGTATTCACGTCTTTGATAATCAACGAACCGTTTTTGTAAAAAGCTCCGCCAAAAACATCCGCCTTGCACTGCAATCTTATGATCTTTCCAACACCCGCAGAGAAAATCTAACCAGGTTGAAATGGAAGCCTTGCTCAGATCCTCTTTGCAAAGCAAAAAGATGTCGATCTTCTCACTTTATCGTTAATTAACCAAATAAATTCCGGACGAGCAGACCAAAACCGGAAAAAAATACCCCCCACAATAATTCGTGGGGGGTATAAATGCCGAAGGTGGGAATCGAACCCACATACCCGAGGGTACACGATTTTGAGTCGTGCGCGTCTGCCAGTTCCGCCACTTCGGCAAGTTCACAAAGTATACACGCATTCCCTCTTGCAGGTCAAGACCTCGGAGCAAAGACCTCAGAGGAGACCTGTGGAGGCAAATGCGTCAATAATGCAACTATTATTGCGACCAAAGCCACTATCATTCCTGATTACATGAATATAGCTGTGAATTCACAACATCCTTTTTATGAGATAATCATTCCGCCAGGCGGATTATCTCTAATTTTATGGAGAGGGGCTTTATGAACAAAATACTTGTTGTCGAAGATGAAAAAAAGTTAAATCAGATATTGCAGGACTATCTGATGCATTATAACTATGCCGTTTTGAGCGCATTATCAGGCCAGGAAGCACTGGATATTTTGGATAAAGAAATGCCAGATTTAATCTTGCTGGATCTAAACCTGCCAGATATAGATGGACTGGATGTGTTGCGTGAAGTTCGCAAAAAAAGCCAGGTGCCTGTCATTATCGTTTCTGCAAGAATTGAGGAGGTTGACCGTTTAATCGGGCTGGAGCTTGGCGCAGATGACTATATTATCAAACCCTTCTCCCCTCGCGAAGTGGTTGCCCGGATAAAGGCGGTTTTACGCCGGTTGGAAAGAGGAGCAGAAAAACCTTCCCATTTGTGCCTGGGTGCGCTATACATGGATTTACCCGGGCATACCGCAGAGTTTGCCGGTAGCCCATTGGAACTGACACCGGCAGAATTCGAACTGCTTGCCCTTCTTATCTCGGAACCAGACCGGGTTTTTACACGGCTTGAATTACTGGAGGCAACCCAGGGCAGACGATTTGAAGGCTACAAACGCACGATTGATATTCATGTCAAAAACATTCGGCGAAAACTAAAAGCAATCGAGCCTGAAAACAGGCTGATTCAAACAGTTTTTGGTGTCGGGTATCGAGCCTGTGAACAAGGATAAGATATGCGTAACAAGATGCTTTCCAGCGCTTTTATTGTAGTTTTAATTACCCTGATAGCAACTTCTTTGACTGGTGTTTGGTTCGTACAACTGGCATTGGCTGACAACCTGGTGAACGTCCAGGCTGAAAAAGTGGAACCGCTCCTAACCTACTTCCATAATTATTATGTGAACAATGATGGATGGAATGACATTGACAAAATTGATGCAAACCAGGTTTTTGCGGAGCTAACCCCACCGGACATTGATCATTATGATCTGGCATTGATTGACCAGGACGGAACTGTCATCATGGTTAAAAACCAGGCTTATATAGGAACATTTGTCAGTCGTAACATTCGGGGAATGGCGATCCCCGTCACGGTTGATGGTAAAAGAGTTGGATATCTATTCTCGGGTAATTTTCTGGATCACCTCCTGGTGAGACAGAATCACCGACTTCTCTTTCATATCATTATGGCTATCTTTGGCGCGATGACCGTTGGTCTTGTTGTCGGATATCTTTTGTCTGTTGTCATCACTGGCAACATTTTAAAACCGATCAGGACCAGTATTGAAGCTGTGAAGCAAATATCACAAGGAGATTTCTCTTATCGGGTCCCACTGGAGCCATATCAGGATATGTCTGATCTGGGGCAGGCGGTTAATGATATGGCGGTCACTTTAGAGAGAAACCACGAGACCCAACGAGTTATGCTTATGGATATTGCTCATGACTTACGCACACCTCTGAGTGTTCAAAGGGCGAGTATTGAGGCGTTTGAAGATGGGATTTATCCTTTTGATCAATCAGGGATCACACTTCTCAAAGAGCAAAACGATCAACTGATCTGGCTCGTTGAAGATCTGCGCTTGTTAGCCCTTGCTGAAACTGGCAATCAGGAAGTGAACAAAGAGCCGGTTTGGCTGAATGAATTTGTTGAAAATTTGTTAGCGCAGTTTTCTACAGTTTTCGCTAAGAAATCGATTCAATATAGCTTCAGTCCAGATGAAGAAAAAACCATTGTCAATATCGATTCTCACTTAATGACCCGGGTGATTAAAAACCTGTTTCAGAACGCTTATCAACACTCTCCCGTAAACAGCATGATCGAAGTCCAGCTTAGAAAGAAGGCAGACTTGGTTGTGATCACGATCAAGGATCAGGGTCCGGGCATACCGGTTGAAAAACTCGAATCCATCTTTCAACGCTACTATCGCATCATCCAGGCTGAAAGCGGGAGACCAGAAAGTTTAGGGCTGGGTCTTGCAATTTCCAAAAGAATCGTGGATCTGCATGGAGGTAATTTGATTGCCCAAAACAGCGAAGATGGTGGGGCGGTTTTCGTAATAGAACTGCCCCTCTCCGACACCAGCTCGCCTGATTAATCTGGTTACCTTCAGAACACCGGGATGGTTGGTATAATCCTGTTAATATTGATGGAATCGCTTGGGAGATAAGATGCAAAAATTTCGGGTAATGACGTTAAATTTGGGCGGAGGTGTCAAGAACTTTTCCGGGACAACGGAGACTTCCTCAGGGAAAGCGAAAGCGTTAGCCACGCTTATCGATACCGTAAAACCTGACTTTTTGGGGGTTCAGGAAGTCGCTCAATATACCGATGCAGATGGTTCCCTGCATAGCATGGTTGAACGCATTAGCCTTGATGGTGGCTTTGATTACTCTTATTATGGCGAAACTCTCTCAATGAAAAAACATATGCAGATCAAAAAAGACCTTATGATAAACGGTCTTTTTAACGACTGGTGGGACTGGTCTAAAGGTAATGCTGTCTTCTCACACGTGCCATTTAGCCGGCTTGGAAATGTTGAAAAAGAAGGTGTGCCCCGAAATGTGCCGATCTTCCAGCCATTGAGTTACGAAGGTACACGCGACACCGACCCACGCTACATCATCCTCACCCGACTTAAGAAAGAACCGTTTCCTTTCGTGATCAACCTGCATCTGACCACCCTCGTAGGTGAACGGGGTGACCATGCCTGGTCTGAAGTCTTCGATGCGGCAAAGTTGACCCGTTCTCAACAAATCAGCCGAATTTTAGGGCTTATAGAGCAGCACGTCCTCATTCACGAGCACCCATTGATTATGATGGGTGATTTCAATGCCCGGATCGATGAATATTCGTTGAAAGATATGCTGGAGCGAGACCAAAAATTTGTTCATCTTGCCCCGGTTAAAAACATCCCTACCCATCCCACAGCAGGGGCAGTGGACCACATATTCTTCTTCCCAGCCAGACGCTTATTGAGCTATGAAGCCTACGTAATCGACAATGAGCTAACACACTCAATTTCAGACCATCTGTCGGTCGTGGCAGACCTGGTGATTGAATAATTTCACAACGAGGTTTTTTTATGACAACAAATCGCTATTTTGGTACTGATGGAATACGCGGTACTTATGGAACTGAGCCGATGACCCCTGGTTTTGTTTACCGGCTTGGTTTGGCAACCGGACGGGTTTTGGCTGCAGAACGCACAACAACCCCAATATGTGTGATCGGACGGGATACAAGGGTTTCGGGACCTGCACTACAACGAGCGCTGGCGACCGGTCTGCGTGAAAGCGGTGTCCGCGTAATGGACTTAGGCATTATGCCTACGCCCGGCATAGCCTATCTAACCCGGTTCATTGGAGCAGCGGCAGGTGCGGTTATATCCGCTTCTCATAACCCTGCCTCAGAGAATGGGATCAAAATTCTGAACGCTGAGGGTATGAAAATAACCACCGACCAGGAGCAAGCCATCGAAAGCAACCTTGAGTTAATCACCAGCTCTGACAGGGCATTTGACGATGAGTGCCTGGGTGAAATTGCGCCAACGATGTTTGAAGTCTATCTACAGGACATTCTTGAAAGCGTGCCTGGTTTAACCCTTGAAGGTCTGAAAATCGTCCTGGATTGTTCGAACGGAGCCGCCTATAAAGCCGCTCCTGAAATCTTCCGGCGGTTGGGAGCGGACCTTGTGGCGTTAAATATCGAGAATAATGGAATCAACATCAATGTTCATTCCGGTTCAGAAAACTTACGTTCAAAACCTGAGAAGTTGGCAGAAATAGTCAGGAAAGAGCGGGCAGATCTGGCAATTGCCTTCGATGGCGATGCCGATCGTGTTATCCTGATGGATGAAAAAGGCAACCTGGTTGATGGAGACCACATGCTGGCATTGTTTGCGGATGAACTGCATCGGTCTGGCAAATTGTTGGCAGATACCCTGGTAACAACCACAATGGCAAATGGTGCCTTGAAGAAATATGCCGAAGAAAAGGGGTTCACTCTGCTGCAAACCCCGGTTGGGGATAAATATGTCACCGAAGCCCTGCTCAAATTAGCAGAGAATAACACTTCTGACGGGATGTTGGGCTTGGGAGGCGAGCAAAGCGGTCATATCATTCTGCTCGATGAAAACCACAGGACAGGCGACGGAATACGAACGGCACTTGTCCTCCTGGACATCCTCAGGCAGACTCCCGGTCTGACGCTGTCTCAATTTGCTAACCGAATTGAAAAATACAACCAGGTTGTAGCGTCTTGTAATGTTGCCTCAAAACCAGATTTGCGAAGTCTTCCTCAGTTTCAGGAAAGATTGGATCGGATACCTGGAGAATTGCCAGGGTTGGTTCAACTGAATTCACGCTATTCAGGGACAGAATCAAAATACCGTCTGATGCTTGAAGCGGATTCGCGCCACACTTCCCAGGAAGTTGCCAGAATTGCCTGGGATGTTTGTGACCTGATTCAAAAGTTAACAAATACTCCACTTGGAGAAAAAATTGAAGTGCTGAATGTCGCCCAGGGCGGACTTTTACCGCGACCCTCAACCGATTAAGGAGACAGATGACCAATAACTCATTTGATACAGGTTTTAAAACAAGTCTTGGACAGCGGTTCAATCGCCTGAACCGGGAGATTTTAGTTGCAGACCAGCCAGAAACCTGGAAGGCTGCAATCGAGGCAATGTCTGTGTTTGTTGATCAGGTTGAGCAGCTTTTGATTTCTGAACCTGAACTTGTTGGAACAGATTTGACACTTTCATCCCGTATTTTCAGCCTGTTGCTGACATTGGCAGCGACGGCAACACAAGGGCGCCTGGAGCTTTATAAGGGCAAAGATAACAAAGGCAAAGCTTATCAGCAGCTCATCGAATCTGATTACCTGCCCCTCTCAGGCGACCTGCGCAGAAAGGCTATCGGCTTAGCCAAAGTGTATCTTGGGACTCCAGTCTTTGAAACACTGCGGGAGGATATCAATTGGGAAATTTTGCCGCTTCTCGATAGTATGAACGATCAGAACAACCCGGACCGCTACATGCCTTATCGTGTGATTCAGATCGGGAATATCTTTGACCGGTTATATGCTTTTCGGTTGCGAACTGCCGACCCGGTTTTGCTTGGACTGGCTGGTAAAAAATCTCTCTTACGCGAGATTTATGACCGCAAATACCTTCGGTTTGGCACCTCCGGAGTGCGCGGGCGCTGGGGTAATGATTTCACTGAAACCCGGGCTCGTCAGGTTGTGCAGGCAATTTGTGACTTTATGAATAATAAAAATGTTCCAGCCTTTGTTGGAGCAGAAGACTTATCTGGCAGAACAGTTGTTTTGGGGCATGACACGCGCAGAAACTCGGACGTTGTCACCCGTTGGGCAGCTGAAACCTGCCTGGCAAATGGTTTCAAGCTGCATATTGGAAACCGGGATGTGCCGACACCAGCGCTTGCCTTTTATGAAACCGAGGTGGTACCGCAAGAAGACATCGCTGGTCTGATCATCGCAACCGCGAGCCACAACCCACCCGAATGGCAGGGGATTAAATTCAACCCCCGACTGGGTTATCCTGCGCCAACTAATGTCACTGATTTTATTGCTTTTCGTATCAATGAACTGCAGCTTGTCGATGAATCCGGTGGGCAAACTGATGTTGAAGAAGCTCGCTCGCGCGGCTTGGTGCAGGGTTTTGATCCATTAAACTTGTATGTGGACTGGATTAAGAACAACGGCAACGGAAACGCCCGTATCCCGATCGATTTTGACCGTATTCGCCGATACTTTGCCGACAAGAGCATTGTAATTGACGAGATGCACGGTTCGGGGCGTGGATATCTGACCCGCTTGGCTGGGGAAGCTGGCATACGCTATACCGTTGTGCATGCCGAAGTAGACCCTGACCTCGGTGGGCAGGATTATGCCAACCCGGAGGAACCGTTTAACTGGCTGCTCAAACAAACGGTGATAGAAACCGGCGCTCAGGTTGGCTTTGGCATGGATACTGATGCCGACCGGTTTGGGATTGTGGATAAGGGCGGCACTTATTTCCGACCCAATCAAATTTTACCCATGTTGATCCGTTATCTGGGGGTCGATCGCAAACTAACGGGGCGAGTAATCGCCACGCAAACTGGCTCACCTCTCATCGAGGTTCTGGCAGGCATGATCCCTGACAATAATGCCAACAAACCTGCATCGGGAGCCTTACCTGGTTATATCGGGCAAAAGATCTACCAGGCAAGACATGGCGACATCGCTACCCGTGCCCTGAAAAACGCCTTTGCTGTCCCGGTGGGTATCAAATACATCGAAGAGATTCGTAGGATGGACAATGCCTACAATTACCTCAAAGAACTGCCGGATAACTGGCGTGATCAGATCCTGATCGGTGGGGAAGAATCCAGCGGTCTGACAACCCGAGGTCATATCACCGACAAAGACGGACCATGGGCAAATCTTCTTATTCTCGACATGATCGCCTATTACGGAACAAGGGAAAAGAAACCACTTCATAGCCTGGCAGAAATTTGGGATGAGCTGATTCACCTGCCCGGTTTGTGGGCTTCTTTTGGCACTTCTGACGACCCCAGTTCTCATGCGGGGCGTGCAGATGTGGATGCACCGCTGGAAGCTAAAGAAGCATTTATCGACCACTACCTGGATATGCCCCTGATAGTGTCAGAATCCGACCTTGAAATAGCCGGACTTAAGATCGACTACCTGGGAGGTATTCGTTATGAGCTGGTGGAGATGCAGCTTTCAGATGAGAACGGAAATGATCATTATTACCTGCGTATGCGGGCTTCGGGCACTGAACCGATCAACCGGGTTTATATCGAGGCAGCTGATCTGAAAACAGGGCAGCGAATGATGGAAGAAGTGCTGGGCGTCCTGGAAAGAATAACCGAAGAAGTCTTGCGTGATGCACATTCACCCTGGCACCTTGTGGATATGCTGGCACAATCACAACTAACTGCGAATACACTCAGAGCGGTGAAAGAAACCATCAAAGAAAACGATTGGGAAACAAGCGATATTATCAACAAAATTAAAAATATGACCCAAACGCTTGAAAAACGCAATCGCAAGGTGATCGGTCTCTGGGAGATGGCATTGGCAGAGGAGTAACTATTCAGCGCCTGGTTCTGGTGCCGCTCTATAATGTTAATATTGGTTCGTCATGTCAAACTGACCTGACCAACTCTGTTTTTAAGATCTTTATTAAAATTTCGACCTGATATTAACAATTCTCTTGCAATTCCTCGTTATAGTATGCATAGTAAATTAAAGATTACTGAATTTATTCAGATGAGGAGCAAGATATGGGAAAAATTATTGGAATTGACTTAGGAACAACGAACAGTGTAGTGTCTGTTATCGAAGGCGGATCGCCAGCTGTGATTACGACATCCGAAGGGGCGCGTTTGCTGCCTTCTGTTGTCGCGTTCAACAAAAACGGAGAACGCCTGGTTGGTATACCCGCCAAACGACAGGCAGTGGTAAACCCCGAAAACACAATTTCATCTGTAAAGCGTTTTATGGGACGCCGCTATGATGAAGTTCAACAAGAACGCAAAATGGTTTCATTTAACGTGGTGGAAGGACCCAGCGGCGATGCAAGGATCGAAGTGCCCGTCAACGGACAAACTTACACCCCGCAGGAAATCTCTGCCATGGTTTTGGCAAAGCTCAAAACCGACGCTGAGGCTTATTTGGGTGAGAAAGTTACCCAGGCAGTTATTACTGTACCAGCATATTTCAACGACAGTCAACGCCAGGCAACCAAAGATGCCGGCAAGATTGCCGGGCTTGAAGTGATGCGCATCATCAACGAACCGACCGCCTCCGCCCTTGCTTATGGGCTGGAGAGAAAAGAAAATGAAATCATTCTGGTCTTTGACCTGGGTGGTGGCACTTTTGATGTCTCACTGCTTGAAGTTGGCGATGGTGTTGTCGAAGTGAAAGCTACTAACGGTGATACTCACCTGGGTGGTGATGACTGGGACAATGCGATTGTTAATTGGGCTGCAGATGAATTCATGAAAGAACAAGGCATCGACCTGCGCAGTGATCGCCAGGCTTTACAGCGCCTGCGCGAAGCAGCAGAAAAAGCAAAAATCGAACTCAGCTCTGTGCTTGAGACCGAGATCAACCTGCCTTATATTACAGCTGATTCAGGCGGTCCAAAACACATGCTTTTGAAACTTAGCCGCGCGAAATTCGAACAAATGACTGAAGATTTGCTGCAGCGCACCCGAAAACCATTTGAAGCGGTGCTGAAAGACGCAGACCTGAATATTGAGAAGATCGATGAAGTTGTCCTGGTTGGTGGATCAACGAGGATGCCCATGGTCCAGGAACTGGTCAAGAAGATGACCAACGGTAAAGAGCCCAATAAGGGTGTGAACCCCGACGAAGTCGTCTCGGTCGGTGCTGCCATTCAAGGCGGTGTGTTGGCTGGTGATGTTAAAGACGTGCTCTTACTGGACGTGACCCCACTTTCCCTTGGTCTGGAGACCCTGGGTGGTGTCATGACCCGCTTGATTGAACGCAACACCACGATTCCAGTCAAAAAAACACAAGTTTTCAGCACAGCTGAAGATAACCAGACCGCTGTTGATATCCACGTCCTGCAAGGTGAACGCCCGATGGCAAACGACAACAACACACTCGGTCGCTTTAGACTGGATGGCATTCCTCCGGCTGCACGCGGGATACCGCAGGTTGAAGTCACCTTTGACATCGACGCTAACGGCATTTTGAAGGTAGCTGCTAAGGATAAAGCCAGCGGCAAAGAACAGAATGTGACAATTACTGCTTCTACCAACCTTGATAAGGGTGACGTAGAGCGCATGGTGCGGGAAGCCAATATGAATAAGGCTGATGATGACCGCCGTAAGGCACTGATCGAAGCCCGTAACATGGGTGACAGTGTCGCCTATCAGTCCGAAAAAACGCTGCGTGACCTTGGAGAAAAAGTTGATGTCGCCATGCGAAATGACGCTGAAGCAAAAATCCAGGTGCTCCGTGGAGCCCTTACGGGCGATGATGTGAGCGCTATAACAAACGCTACAAACGCTTTGCAGGAAGTGATGCAAAAAATCGGTAACGCTGCCTATCAGCAAAGTGATCCGGCAGAAGGTGCCCAGGCTGGTGCAGGGCAAAACGGTTTTGACGGAAGTGCTGGTCCACAACCTGGGCAGTATGATTCCGGTGATGACGACGTGGTCGAAGGTGAATTCCACGAAGCATAAAAACCACTGATATAGATGGAGAGAGCCTGTTCGTTTTGAACAGGCTTTTTTTTATTTTTTCTTCTTTACAGGTGAGAAAAAAGATTTGTTAACGCTGATATAATCAGAAAATGATGGTTATAAAGAAAATAGGGATGTTATTTTCCTTGCTCGTGATGTTAATGGTTGTAAACGGCTGCCTGGTTGAAATTGAGCATCTGCCCACCCGCACTCTTGTGCCAGGCGTCTCTGTGCCAACAATGACAGCCCTACCCATAACCTTAACAGCAACCCCAATCCCAACTATCACCGCCACTCCAAGCCCAACAGCGACGCCGAAGCCGGTGACCTTCACTGTTGGTGAGAGGGACGACATGTTCAGTATTGCATTGTATTATGGCATCTCTCTCGACGAATTAAAGGCAGCCAACCCGGATGTGAACCCAAATGCCATGGGGGTTGGCACGGTGTTGATAATCCCAATCGACCCGAATGAAGCAGAGGAATTCTTACCTGAGAACGCGACGCAAAATTTGCCGACCTTAAACTGGCAGGGAGCTGCTGGCATCAAGGGTGAAGCAGCCTGCTATCCAACTGTTCTCGGTGGGACCTATTGCCTTGCTGAGGTGGAAAACCAGGGCGAAGAAGCTCTCGAAAATGTTTCTGTTCTGTTCATGATTTTTGATCAAAACGACAGGTTGACAGCGGAAATGACAGCCTTTACCCCATTGAATGTTCTTGATGTCGATGGGGTTCTGCCGGTGATGGCTTATCTCCCGGAGGACGTTCCGGAAGGCGGACGGATTGAGGCGGAAGTAAACTTCTGGCTGCCCATGATGCCAGAAGACGATCGTTATGCCCTGGCTCAGGTAACTGACCAGCAGATTGAGTTTGACGGAAAAAGCTTGGTCGCTGAGGTGAGCGGTGAGATCGCAGTTGAAGCTGACGACCGGGAGTTGGCAAGCTTGTGGCTGTTGGTTGTTGCCTATGATCAAAAAGGCGTCCCGGTCGGGTTGCGACGCTGGGAGGCTGATTTGCCTTTGAATCGCTTGAAAAAAATTCCTTTCGAAACTTATGTCTATTCCCTGGATGGACCGATAGATTCAATAAGGTTTTTGGTTGAATCCAGGTTTCAAACCCCCTGAGGTGCCATGCAATCCGATTTGTTTCCCGATATTGTCAAAAAAACTTATGTGATGGGCATAATAAACCTAACCCCGGATAGCTTTTCGGGCGATGGTTTGCTGAGCCAGGCTGATGTGGAAAAAGCTGCCTTGCAGCAAGCGCTGCGTTTCGCAGAACAAGGTGCGGACGCACTTGACCTGGGAGCAGAATCTACCCGACCCGGGGCGGTGAAGTTGGATTCGCAGGAAGAACTGCTCAGGCTTCTGCCATCATTAGACCTTATTCGCAGTGAGTTGCCCGACATGTTGATTTCGGTTGATACCTACAAAGCTGCCACAGCCCGGGCATGTCTGGGTAGAGGGGCTGATATCATCAACGATGTCTGGGGCTTTAAATTTGACCCTGAAATGGCGCATGTTGTTGCAGAATTTGGGGCGACAGCTGTGTTAATGCACAATCGGGAATTTGGCGCGCGTGCGGTAACTGGCGATCTGGGTGGACGGTATGAAGATGTAGAATACGCAGACATCGTTAGCGAAGTGACTGGCTGGTTGGAAGAATCGGTTGAAATTGCTCAAGAGGCTGGGGTGAGGGATGACAGGATCATCCTCGATCCCGGGATTGGTTTTGGCAAAACGATTGACCAAAGTCTTTATCTGCTTCAAAACCTCGACGCGTTGACTGAACTTGGCTACCCGCTGTTGCTGGGGGTCTCTCGCAAAGGTTTTATCGGGCATGCGCTAAACCTTCCAAAAGAGGACCGGCTTGAGGGGTCCTTGGCAGCCAACGCCTGGGGAGTGATGACGGGCGCAAATATACTGAGAGTGCACGATGTAAAGGAAACCGTGCGTTTAGCGCGAATGCTGGATGCGATCCTGAACGCGCAACCCGGTCAGACCGGTATTGATGGAACAAACGTAAAGTAGATTCGTCCTGATACCAGGAGGCATAAATCAAAGTCTTGTTTGGAGTTAATTACATGAAGAAAAAACTATGGGTTATCGTCCTGGTTTTGGTGATCATTTCCACCAGCTGCCAGGTTGTCACACCAACCCCTGATAGCGAAGCGGAACTGCTCAAACAACAAAACCAAATGTTATCAGACCAATTGCTGGAAGCTCAACACCAGATTTCTGACCTTGAATCCCAGGTGGAAACTCTGAATGCTCAAATCGCTGCCCTGCAGCCGCAGCCGACCCCGCAGCCAGAAAACCCGGAATTTGTTGCCAGCCTTGCTGCTGAAGTTTTACATGTATTACGAGTCAAAGACTATTCCGCTTTGGCTACCTATGTTCATCCGCTGCTTGGCGTGAGGTTTTCGCCCTATGGTTTTGTTGACACTACAACCGACCTGCTTTTTACCCGCGGAGATGTGATAAATTTTGCTTCAAACGACACTGTTTATACCTGGGGTACAGAGGCTGGCAGTGGATTTAGTATCGACAGGACAGTTGTTGATTATTGGGACAGATATGTAACTCCTGAAGACCCTTCCCCGGCTTGGGAGGTGTTGAGCGACCCAACCCAAAAGGCGAGCAATACAATCGATAATTTCGCTGAGGTGTTTCCGGAGGCGGTTTACCTGGAATACTATCAGCCTGGAACAGAAACATACGGACATTTAGACTGGAATTCTTTGCGACTTGGCTTTCAACGCTCGAGCGATGGAGGGTTGTACCTGGTTGCAATTATCCATGATGAATGGACCCCATAAAAGAGGCAACAAAACGATTTGATTGTCAGGGCAAGGGTTCGTCCCCGCTGTAAAGATGGCTGATAAGGTCCTGGGCAAGCTCTGAGAGTAGAGCGCGCTCGTCATCACCTTCATTTTTTTCTTTCCAAAATAGATCCAGCAGCTCAAGGGGGGTCATGCTGCTGGTTTCCTGTCCATCGGGCAGACGGCTGCGAGCCTGTGCGAGAGAGTCTTTCACCAGTTTAAACTCGAAAGCGTCTTTCACATGAGTCCGTATTCGAGATTCATCGATTAAAACCTCAAAACCCTGTGGAAAGGTCACTTTTAGCCGCACAATAGCGTTTTTCATCTCCTCCTGGGAGGGAAGACAATCGAGAATTTTTTCGTTGACATCGTGTTCGTCTTCCAGTGTGAGACTTCGGTCAATAAATTTGCGGATAGGGAGCTTACGCCACTCGTAATTAGTCTGCCCTTTTTCGATTTTGGCAATCACGAAGCCTTTTTCTTCATTGACCTCGCCAAAATCAACTCTTTCGATCGAACCAGGATAAACAACTGGCGGGTGGGAGCCCGGGTTGAGATCCTGATAGCGGTGGATGTGCCCAAGGGCGACATAATCGAAGCGTGGGTCAGTGACCAACCCGAGGGGCAAGACAACATCCCGACCGATTTTGATTTCCTGTTCGTTGCCAAACTTTGCTCCGCTTACAGAGGCGTGAGCAGTCAGAATCGTCGGTAAGCCCGGGTCTGTTTTTAAAAGAGCAGCACTGATCCAGTCTTTCACAGCGCTTTCAATCACCTTGATTGGATCATCTTCACCAGTTTCACCGCCGGTGATCGCCTGCATAACCCCGGCGCGTGTTATCCAGGGCAATGCCAAAACCTGTACTGGCAGACCGCCCAATTGTTCCGGTTTCAGCAGCTGCGGGTTATTGGCAACGATGATGTGTTCAGGAGAGAGCGTATCAAACTCCTGCATGGCATGGGCTTTGCGCTGTGACGGAGAGATATCGTGGTTCCCGGTGAGCAGGATGGTTGGGATGCCTGCCTTGGACAGACGCATGATCCGGCGACCCCACTCTCGTTGAAACGTAGGCGCAGGAGAGCGGTCTTTATAGGCATCCCCAGCGAAGATCACCAGGTCTGCCTGCTCGTCGATTGCAGTCTGAATGATTGTATCCAGGCTGCGCAGAAAATCCATCACCCGCTCGGGGAGCCCGGTCTCGGGGTCATGGGCACCAAAATTGGTCATGTCTATATGGGCATCGGAAAAATGGAGAAGCTTGATCATATGCCCATTATAATTGAGGGGGCTCAAGCAGTGGTTGAATTGGTTTGACTCAAGCGTTGATTGATAGGAATCGAGGGGGATTTGCCGTAAACTGTGGGCATATCAATCAATTGGAGGAAAAATGTTTGACAGTAGAAAAATCGGTAAAAAGATAGCTGAATTGCGAAAAGCCAAAGACCTGACCCAGGTTGAGTTAGCAGACCGGATGGTGGTCAGTTATCAGGTAGTCAATAATTGGTAGCGCGGAAACAGCATGCCAGACATCAGTAATCTGGTGGAGCTTGTAAAAATCTCAGGACAATCAAAGTTTTAGAAATCATCTCGGGTACAATCATTGCATGACAGAAAATAAACGCCCCCAAATATTATTAACAAACGATGATAGTATCGATTCACCTGGTTTATGGGCTGCAGCTGAGGTGTTGTCCGAATTAGGTTTTGTGCATGTGGTAGCTCCGCGGGTTCAGCAAACAGCTATGGGCAGAGCCCTGCCCCGGGAGTCAGACCATATCGTTGATGAGCGTGAAGTGCTCGTAAATGGGAAGCTCTGGCCAGTTTTTGCTGTGGGTGGTTCGCCAGCCCAGGCTGTATTACACGGAGTATTGGGTTTGATGTCGGTTGTGCCCGACCTGGTGGTTTCAGGGATTAATTATGGAGAGAATGTTGCCTCTGGTGTGACGATTAGTGGAACCATCGGAGCTGCGCTGGAAGGAGCATCCTTTGGCTACCCAAGCCTGGCAGTCTCTCTTCAGACTTCGATTCATGAGCATTTCAACCTCTCTGATGGCGTTGATTTTTCAGTGGCTGCCCATTTTACGAAACTTTTCGCTGAAAAGCTTCTCGGGAAGCGAATGCCGTTCGATGTTGATGTGCTCAAGGTCGATGTCCCTGCTGGTGCAACTTTCGAAACCCCATGGAAACTGACCACCCAATCCAGGCAGCGTTATTTTGAGGCGACTTCGACAACCGATCCGGTTAGTGGAAAAAAGCATATATCTTATGAAATGCTCCTGGATGAAGAAAAGATCGAGAGTAACAGTGACCTGCGAACGGTGTTGTTGGATCAGTTGGTTTCTGTCACACCGCTCAGCCTTGATTTAACCTCGAGAGTCGACTTTGGTGACTTGGGCAGGTTGTTGGGAAAGTAATCTTCACTTAGCAGTCGAAACACTATATATTAAAACGGATCTCGATGATGTCTCCATCTTCGATAATATAGTTCTTTCCTTCCACCCGCAAACGCCCTTTATTGCGTGCTTCAGCAGTACTGCCGTAGGCCATCAAATCTGCAAACGAGATCACCTCCGCACGGATGAAGCCTTTTTCCATATCTGAATGAATTGTTCCGGCAGCTTCGCGGGCATTACTGCCTTTGCGCAGCGTCCAGGCATGAACTTCCTTTTCTCCGGCAGTGAAGAAGCTATGTACGTTGAGCAAATCATATGAAATCTTGATCAAGCGGGATATGCCCAGTTCGGATACGCCAAATTCTTCCATAAAAATTGCTGCGTCTTCAGGGTCAAGAGCCATGATATCCATCTCAAGTTTTGCCGGCAAGCTGACTATCGTGGTATGGGGATGGGGGCTTGAATAATTAATTGTCTCCTGGTCTTCAGACTGGTTGAAGACAATTAATTGTGGCTTGCGGCTGAGAAACCCAAAACTTGAAACAATTTTGTCTTCTTCAGGAGAAAAATTGTAATGACGCAGCGGTTTTTCAGTGCTCAAAGTTGATTCGAGCCGCTCAAATATATCGATTTCAATTTGGATCGCTTCCCGCGGACGTGAGACACCCCGTCGGAATTCCTCCCGCAGTTTTTCGAGCCTGCGTTCGACCATTACCAGATCGTTCAAAATGAAATCGACATCCATCGCCTGGATATCACGGACGGGGTCGATCTCTCCTGCGAGGTGGGGAACAGTGGCGTTTTCAAACTGGCGCACCACGTGTAGAAAACCATCCATCTGAGCCAATTGGTTGACCATCTGACCAGGTAGACCTGCCTTTCCAGCACTGCCATCCAGACCACCGATATCGGCAAAAGTTACTTTGGCACGAACGATTTTTTTGGGGTTATAGATCTGAGATAGTTGGTCAACCCGGAAATCAGGAACGTCAACAACTGAAGTGTGTACCTCCATATGCCCTGAAGACATCTCGGCAGGGATGTCTGCTCCTGTCAGGGCTTTGTAAACAGTTGTTTTACCGGATTGCGGCAATCCAATAATTCCTAATTGCATGGTTTCTCCTCAAGCACACACTTGGCGATCTTTGTTCAGAAAATTATATCCGATTGAGACATTTAATTAATGAAAAAGATAAAACCATGCTTACTGGTTGAGACAAAAAAACAATCCGACAATCGCCATTATTGTTCCAGCATACTTCATAATAACTCCACCAACTAATATAAATTTACCGCATTGCCTCCGCGACAAAAGGTGTAAACACAATATTTTTACGCAGATGTAATTTAGCTTCATTGTACATCAAAATAATCTTATATGACACTCAGGTTGTGAATGGACAAATACTTTTTTTTTCAGAAGCCAACACACGTGAAGATGATAAAATAAAAATAATGTAAACAACTAAAGGAGCATAATTATGAAAAAGTTTATTATGACGGTTATATTGCTTGCATTATCGGCGGGGTATGGGTATGTATTGTTTAAATATACTCCCGTACTTGTGCAACACATACAGTTTGGACTGCGGGGTTACGGATTTTTTGGAGGTTTCTTAGAAATTTTATCTATGGGAATTTTAGCCGCCATTCCGGGCATTTTTTATTTTCTTACCAAACTGGTCAAATTAAAATTAAATTACAAACCCACAAATATATTAGCGGTTAGTTGCGCCTTACTTATTGCTTTGGCTCCGACAATTAACCTGTTAATATTGACCTTTTCAAGACGTCAACCTCTTTTACTATGGGCTATTGTCGCAGGAATAGCACCCGGGATTGTTGCGGCTGCTTCGATTAGATCAGGAGTTGATGCAGCGAATACCTTATAAGGGTGTTTTATCGCAACCAGCACATATTGTTCAATTCCATCTGGGTGGAGCAGGCTGAGGTTCGAGCCCGCGTTTCTTAAACAACCAGCCGATTGCCAGCCCAAAAATGAAACCGCCTATGTGTGCAAAATATGCCGTTCCGCCCTGGTCGACATATCCCAACGAGCCTACGCCATTAAACAATTGGAGGACAAACCACATCCCCAGGACGATAATTGCCGGCATCAGACGCAAGCGGGCAAAAAACCCTAACGGTATAAAAGTGTAGACACGGCTGTTGGGATATAACACCATATATGCTCCCAATACTGCTGCTATGGCTCCACTTGCACCGACCATCGGGATCCGGGAACCGGGTGTAATAACAACTTCCAATAAGGCAGCTGCAATTCCTCCAGCCAGGTAGAAAAGCAAATAACGGAGATGCCCCAGGCGATCTTCAATATTATCCCCAAATATCCACAGGTAAAGCATGTTTCCAGCAAGGTGCATCCAGCCGCCATGCATGAACATACTGGTAAAGATATCGACGATTTCACTGAATTGAATTCCATCAAACAAACTGGCTGGGATCAGTCCATGTTCATAAACGATGTTTTCAAACCTGCCTTGATTAAGGAACATCCAAATGAATACAAGTACATTGACTGCAATCAGCAGATAGTTGACAATTGGTGTTCGGTGAGTTTTTAACTCGTCGCGAATTGGGATCATGATTTACTCCATTATTATAAAATTATTTCGGCAACCCTTGTGACTCTAATAATACTCTCAACCTGGGGTGATCGGAATAGACTCCTCTACGTTCTTCGGGTAAAAGCATGGCGATCCGCAGCATAATTTCGGTTGTAGCCTGCTCTAAAAAGTCTTTTTCCCTGCCACTCTCATCTATTCCTGACAAATCAAATGGTTGACCAAAAATCACCTTAACATTCATTTTTCTTAACTTCAGGAAACTCTTCACCATGTCTGCTGAGCCGAGTACTGCTGCCGGGATAATCTTCACCTTATTCTTCATCGCCAGCAAGGCGGCTCCTGGTTTGCCCTCAAGCAACCCGCCTGTCGTGGAACGGGTGCCTTCAGGAGCCAAACCGACGATCCCTCCGCCTTTCAGGTAGGACGAAGCTTCTCTAAAAGCCTGGAAATCGTAACCCTCTCTGCTAAGCCAGATTACACCAATTTTGTTTAAAAACCATCCAAAGAAAGGCGCTTTTTCATAATCTTTTGCCACCATGGGAATCACATTTTTTCTGGTGGTTGATAACAACAGAAAGACGGAATCGAGCCGACTGATATGGCTGGTTGCCAAAACATATCCCCCAGTATCCGGCACGTTTTCCCCTCCTTCTATCTGCAGATTGACGAGAATGTTCACCAACCTGTGCAGGATTGGCATCAGACGTTCTCGTGATACTTCCTTTTCTTTAGACATAAGACACTGGCTCTCCCGGTTTATTCACGTGTTTTGCAAAAAACACGAAGCCGACTGAGACCAACAAAAACATGACCGTCATAGCAACGATCGACAGAGCTTCATTTGTCTCAACCCCCTGTGAAACTGGCACGAATTGAGTTACAAACACGATTAAATTCCACAAGCCGTGGATTATCATCGCTATCAGATAAGCCAAAACAGCCTTTAGATGCTCTTTTTTAGACCATGCGGTTGCCAACGCCCATCCTATCAAGCCCCCGTTGAAGATATGGATCAAAGTGCCGCCCAGTCGTCCAACAAGAAAGAATATCCAATCATTTCCAGCCACCGCCGCTGTTTGAACAGCGTTAAGTGCCCCTTCAAACAAGGCAAAGGCGGCACCACTCATTAAACCTGCCTGGTAACCTTCAATGGGTGAGATGTTCATGCCAAGCAAGGGCCAGATCACCAGGGTTTTGAACAACTCTTCAATAACTGGCACTACCAACACAAGGAAGCACATCATAAGGAAAATGAACATTGATGATTGTAATAACGCTTCAATATCCAGGGAGAGTGCGGCTGTCGTGAACACATTGAAGTCTGTAATAAACAACAGCATAACAAACCCAGCCATCACCAGCCCCTGGATGACGATCATAAAGGGGGCGGAAATACTGACGGTCAGGCTCATCAGCGATGCGCTTCGCCCTGAATGGGTTCCCCACAATTTGGTGCTGGCAATTCGGGTAATCCAGACAACGGGAACCAACACCCCAACAAACACAAGGATTGAAAAAATCCAGTCTGGCAGAGATGTTGAACTCTCCCATGTCCAGATTAGATAAAGCGATATTGGGAAAAGGATGATTGAAAATTTTAGCCAGCGCCAGGAGTTTGGTCGATTGATCTTTTTTTTGCCAGTCACTCTGCGCAAGCTATCGATGAAGCCAACCAGAGACACCAGCGCAAAGAAACCTGAAGTGTAAATCAAAAGATAGAATGCCCGGTTTGAAACCTGACCAAGGTAAGGATTGAGCCCGTCTTCTAACACGCTTCTCAGTGTTAATACTGCGAGTAAGCCAAACGCCAGAGAAGCGACCCCGTTCCAGATCAGGTTGAGATAATGCAACCATTTAGGGCTGGTCCGGGTTTGCATTCCGGGCTCAATTGAATTATTGATCACTATTTTTCGACGATGCTAATGCTAATGATGACGTCACCAGCAGCTGCAGTAGGATCGTTGTCGGCATCTCTTTCAGCTATTTTCGCAAACACATCGAACCCATCGATCAGTTTCCCAAAGATTGTGTAACCACCATTGAGAGTTGGATAGGGTACGTAAGTGATGAAAAACTGGCTGCCGCTGGTTGCTTCAACGCTGCTTTTTGCGACACCGAGCATATATGGTTCGTCGAAGGTCAGATCAGGGCTTATTTCTTCACGATATTGATAACCAGCTCCAGACCATCCAGTGCCGGTGGGGTCACCACTCTGCGCCATAAAATCGTGATAGACGCGGTGGAATGTGATGCCATCATAGAAGCCCTGGCGGGCAAGGCTGACGAATGAGTTTACTGCCAATGGTGCTACGTCATCGTAGAGCTCGATGACCATATCGCCATTTTTGGTCGTAATGGTGGCGGTATAAGTTTTGCTTTGGTCTATTATAAATTCGGGGCATTCTGTTGGAAGGGTTTTTTCAACCTTCAACACTTCGATGATGTTCGTCAGATAACTGGCTCGCCAATCACCTATCGGGCGACCATTGATCAATACCGTAGGAGTAGAGCTGACACCATTATCAAACATTGTAAGAGTTTGGGTGGAAATCTTATTAACCACAGCTTCACTTTCTAAATCTTCATCAAATTGGTCTGTATCCAACTCCAATTCTTCAGCAGTCTCCATAAGCCATTCAGTGAGCTCTTCACCAGTCAATGAAGACAGATCGGTCTGATTTGAGAAGATCTCTGAATACATCTCCCAAAATTTACCCTGGATACCAGCAGCCTCAGCTGCATAGGCAGCCAATGGAGCGGTGGGGTGAAGTGATTCGAGAGGTAAGGCGCGATATACCAGGCGTACATCTTCAGGATATTTCTCCATTAACGTTTCGAATTCGCTAAACGCCATCTGGCAATAGGGGCAGAAGAAGTCGGTATATTCAATTATGGTCAACATAGCATCTTCCGGACCTTTGGTCCAGTCTTCATCTGTAACCTCGGGAAAAATTGCAAGCTGCTCTTTTTGTTCTTCGGTAAGCTCTGAGAAAAGTGGCTCTACAATAGTACAGTACATGCGACCATCTTCATCGACCACGGGCAGAATCTCGGTAGGCACAACTATAACGTCTTCGGTTTCTCCGGGTTCGATAGTGGCAACATCTGTTTCTGTGGTTTCAACAGGGGGAGGGGTTATATCCTGGACCTGGCAGGCACTGACTGCCATACTCAGGACGATCAAAACCCATAATATTTTGCTGATTTTTTTCATTCAAAATTCCTTTCAACAATGAAGTCTATTTACCTCACTGTTTCCGATTATTTTATCTTAAAGCTTCCAGGACGATTTGGCGGATATCTTTCTGCACTTGTTCTTGTGACTGCGAAGCATCAACAATTTTCCAGCGTGCTGGTTCCTGGTTAAAGAGCTCATGGTATCCTCTGCGAACCCGTTCGTGGAATGATAACTCAAAAGCGTCCATCCGGTTCCATTCTTCTTTCGCTTTTTTACGCTTCAAGCCAACCATGACATCTACATCCAGCAGAATTGTTAGGTCAGGTTTCAGTCCACCTGTAGCAAATTCGAGGATCATTTTCAACCGGTCTAAATCGAGACCATGTCCATACCCCTGATATGCCAGGGTCGAATCGCCGTAACGGTCGCAAAGGATAACCTTTCCATCTGCGAGGTTGGGGAGAATCAGTTCTTCTATCAGCTGAGCCCTGGCGGCTTGAAAGAGCAGAATTTCTGTGCGCGGATGCAACTCAGTGTTATCCATGCGCATCAGAATTTCGCGAATCTGGTTGCCAATTCTTGTGCCACCTGGCTCGCGTGTGCTAACTACATCGTAACCACGACTTTCTAAAAAAGAAGCCAAAGCTGGAAGCTGACTGCTTTTTCCACTGCCTTCAGGACCCTCAAAAGTGATAAACACAGTTAATCCCTATAAATTCTGACATAACGATTGGGGTCTTTCCCAAAAGAACGAGAGATAAGGTGGGCTTGTTTCGCCATTTCGTGCTGCTCTCTTCGAATTGTAGCAGGCATAGGGTCAAGATTGATAAACCTTTCTCCCGCCTGCACCATCATAATAGCTTGTTCCACCTGGTGTGCGGCTTCTAGTGTCAGGGTCATTTTTGCAGGGCTCTGCCTGTGTGCAAATGAATCCGCCAGGAATTGCTCTATCTGACCAACCGAATTGCTTTTAATCACAAAAATTGGAATTCCACGCTCTTCTGCTTCGACAATTGGCTGCAGACGTTCACGGTAATAACGCCGCTGGGTCACCAGGATATCGGCTTCATCAAGGTTTTTGACCACGTAGGCTGAAACCCCCAGGCTTTTGATCGCCTGAAGCAAGCGGTTACGCGCTACTCCAAATGGGAAAATCTTTTTCTCGCCTTCCTGTGCCTGGTTTGAAAAGGCTATATCTGTATCGTTTTCCGGAGCAACAAAATCTTCAAATCGTTCAGCATGTCTTGGTTGTCCAGGTTGAAAACCCTGATGTTGTGCGGATACGGGCGAGCCGTTACCGCGCTGAAATGGACTCTTATCCATGCCATACCCTCGTCTCATTGACTGGGAGACGGTGGGCATATTCTGCCTGGTTTGCTTCAAAAAATGGACCCGACCGTCATCATCGCGGTAGCGTTCTTCTGGCAGGAGTGGATAACCACGCAAAGCGGAATCCACCGAAGCGGAAACATCTCGGTGGACGTTCACCCGATCGCGGGTTTGGATCTCAACCAGGATGGTGAAAGTCGGCGGGGCTTTTCTTTCCAATACCGTCTTTTGAGTACCACGTCTGCGAGCCTCATCATCAGACAAAGTTACCGAAGAAATACCACCCACCAGGTCCGACAAAGTTGGGTTTACCAACAAGTTTTCGAGGGAATTGCCATGAGCAGTGCCTATAAGCTGAACACCACGCTCTGCAATCGTGCGCGCAGCCAGTGCCTCGAGTTCACGTCCGATCTCATCGATCACAATTACCTCTGGGGCATGGTTTTCTACAGCTTCGATCATTACCTCATGTTGCAATGAAGGTTTTGGCACTTGCATTCGGCGTGCCTTGCCAACAGCGGGATGGGGAACATCTCCATCTCCACCAATTTCGTTGGAGGTATCAACGATGACCACGCGTTTCTTTTCTGCCAAAATTCTGGCTGCTTCGCGCAGCATGGTTGTCTTCCCGACACCGGGTCTTCCCAAAATCAGGATGCTTTCCCCTGAATCAATGAGATCTTCGATGATGCCTATTGTTCCATATACCGCACGTCCAACCCTGCAAGTTAGCCCCAAAACCTCCCCCCGCCGGTTTCGGATAGCTGAAATCCGATGCAGGGTGCGTTCCATGCCGGCACGATTGTCGGCGTCAAATTCACTGATGCGGCTGACCACGTGGTTGATATCCGTTTCGTCTACCAGGCGTTCAAGTAGCGAAACTTCGCCATCCACAAAGCGGGCAGTTGGTACACGACCCAGATCGAGAATTACTTCCAATAAATCGTCAAAATGATCTTTTTGCTTTACTGCTTCCGCAATTTCATCTGGAAAGACATTCAGCATAGCAGCCAGATCATCTGTAATGTACTTTGTTTGTGTCATACGTTAATATCTTTTCTTTTCTGTAATCATTTTAACTGATTATGAAAAGAATTTTTCCCCTTTGAACAGTTTCTTATAGAATTATTATTCTGATTTGTCTGTTTTATGAAAAAAACCCTATAAAGACAGGATTTGTGTGGCTGCAGCCGAGGCGGTTGCCGCCAGAGATTGAGTCATTCCAATTCGTGCATGCCTGATTTGGTTCATGCCAGCTTCACCACGCAGCTGCTGACAGGCTTCGACAACCTGAAAAACACCAGAAGCCCCAAGCGGAAAGCCCCGAGCCTTATGACCGCCCATTGTCGCGACGGGCAGCTCTCCCTGGAGTGTAAGCGCTCCGCTTGTTGCCAGCTTCCAGCCCTCACCACGCGAAGCGAAGCCTGCCGCTTCGAGCGAAAGGACTGCGTGTAGGGTTGTGTTGTCTGAATATTCAAAAAAATCGATATCAGGCAGGTTGATACCCGCTTTAAGCAGCGCCTGCTGCACTGAAACCGCTGCTGCTTCAAAAAATAGCAAGTCCTGCCGGTCGTGAAGGGCAAGCCGATCGGTTATGTATGAAGAACTTGCCAGTCTAACCGCTTTATGCGCGAGGTTTTTTGGAACTTTGTCACCTCTCACCAGGACCAGCGCGGCTGCTCCATCAGCGTTTGGAGCAACATCGTACATATTAAACCCACCGGTATCTACTGGAGCATTGCGATAAGCATTTGCATCAATTGCCCGTCTGAACATTGCCCGGGGGTTATTGACTGCGTTTGCATGGGCAATCACCGGAAAATTTGCCAGGGCTTCTCTGGGTAAATGGTTTTCATATAGATAGCGCTGCAAGAGCAGGGAGGTCTGCCCGGTCAATGTCAGCCCTTCAGAGGCTTCGTAGTCGGAATCGATACCTGTCGAGAGTAATCGGCTCTCGATTCCTGCTCCGACGACATCAGTAACCTTTTCCACACCCACCACGGCAGCAACATCGATCATACCTGAGCGAATGGCGTTATTTGCCATGTAGATGGCAGCCCCGCCGGATGCCTCTGCGGCTTCAACGGTGAAACCTTCCACTTGTCCAGCCAAACCGGAATATTCAGCGACCAAAGCTGCCAGGTTTGCCTGCCGGGAAGCATTTGCTGCCAGCATATTACCTACAAAAATCGCTTGAGGAGCCACATTATCTGCGTCTTCGCAGGCAGCTTTCAGCGCTCTTGCTGCCAGCTGGCGCAGTGAGACATCCCACAACTCGCCAAGTTCGGTCTGCCCCAAACCGATGATGTATACATCGTTTGTTCTTCTCATTAGCGCATCCGGATCTCGCCGCGATAACGCAGGTAGGTGGCATAGTCAATTTCAGTACGCCGGTTGATATAGTCCTGGGTCGAAAGCGCGTTTACCCGACGCTGAGCCAGCGGTTTGCTAACCTTAATAACGAAAGAATCTGAGCCTGCTCCTGATCCGTAAGAGGTCATCAAAATAAGGTCATCTTCCCTGGCGATATCCAGGATGGCGGTTAGCCCGATCATAGCCGCGCCGGAATAAGTGTTTCCGATCACAGGAACCAGAAGACCAGGGGCGATTTGTTCAGGTGTGAACCCCAGCATTTTGCCGATCCGTTGAGGGAACTTTGTGTTGGGTTGGTGAAAGACAGCATAAGCAAAATCGGCTGCCTTCAATCCGGTTTCAGCAAAAATTGTTTGGGTTGCACTGCTGACATGTTCAAAGTAGGCTGGCTCGCCGGTAAAACGCTGACCATGCTCGGGGTAAACCTGGTATTCACGTCTCCAGAAATCAGGCGTGTCAGAGACATAGCTGTAGCTTGCTTCAATGCTAACCAGCGAAGATTCCTGGGGACCAATAATAAAGGCTGCGCCGCCACTTGCTGCGGTGTATTCCAGCGCGTCGCCAGGCTTGCCTTGTGCGGTATCCATCCCGATTGCCAGGGCATAATCTCCCATGCCTGAACCAACCAATCCCATCGCGGCAACCATTGCCTCGGTTCCGGCTTTGCAGGCAAACTCCCAATCACCTGCCTGGATATCGTTTGGTGCGCCAATCGCTTCTGCCACAACTGTGCCGCTGGGTTTAACCGCATAAGGATGTGATTCCGAACCCACCCAAACAGCTCTCAACTCTTCCGCCGATATAGCTGATCGTTTCAAAGCATTCCGGGCTGCCTCGATAGACATGGTTATTACGTCTTCGTCCAGCCCTGCAACTGCCTTTTCTCTCACCGGAAATCCACCTTCATTTCCCCATATCCTGCCAATTTCTTTGGCAGGTAATCGATAGCGGGGGACGTAGGATCCATAACCGACGATTCCAACTTTGATCTTTGGTATCAATAATTTGCTTTTTTCAGGTTTTGGAACTATCTGTTCTTGTTTCATACTTATTTTCCATCCTGCTGCGCCAAAATCTCGAGCGCGCGGCTCAATTTTATGTTTTGTTCCGAAATCAACCGGGCTGCGACCCAGTCAACCTGGTCTGGCTCTGCTCCGGCTGCCAGTGCGATCTGCCGGGCATGCAGGCTCATATGCCCACGCTGAATACCTTCGGTTGCCAACGCACGCAGGGCAGCCAGGTTTTGAGCCAGCCCCACCGCTGCGATGATGCCGCCTAATTCTTCAACCGAGTTTACGCCCATCAAAGCCAGGTTGGCTTTTGCGGTTGGGTGGACCCTGGTTGCGCCTCCAACGATCCCTAATGCCATAGGCAGCTCAATAAACCCTAACAGATCACCATTCTCCTCTTTGTGCCATTTCGTAAGGCTGCGATATCGACCGGAACGAGCTGCAAACGCATGTGCCCCAGCTTCAACTGCCCGCCAATCATTGCCACATGCCAGCACCACCGCATCGACACCGTTCATGACGCCCTTGTTGTGAGTGGCAGCCCGATAAGGGTCAGCTTCAGCAAACGCCCAGGCTTCAATGATGCCATCACGCACCTGCTCTCCGCTGTAGTCATTGAAAGCCAGGTCTGCCGAATTGATGCGCACCTTTGCCCACGCCAGGCGCCGGTCAGCAAGGTTGGAAAGGATGCGCAAATGCACTCTTCCCCCGGATATTTCTTCGATTCGGGGGGCGAGAAATTCAAGCATGGAGTTGATCAGGTTAGCACCCATGGCATCCTGAACATCGACGATCAGGTGGACAACTAAAAAGGTGTCGATTTGTTCGCTTTCCAACACACGCACTTCGATATCGCGCGGTCCGCCGCCATATTTTGAAAGATTGGGGTGAAAATCAGCTGCGGACTGGAGGAGCTCTGCTTTATGGTTCAAAATTTTCTCACCGGCAGTTAGCGGATCAGGCAGATCGAGAACCTGCAGCTGCCCGATCATCTCCTGGGAAGTCATGCCGGCTTCAAACCCGCCTCCCGGGCGAGCGAGCTTCGCCATAAATGAGACACTGGCAACTACAGATGGCTCTTCAATTACCATTGGGATCAATACGTCGCGGCCGTTCACCAAAAAGTTGCGCCCGATGCCAACCGGCAGGCTATAAAGACCAACCACGTTTTCAATCATGGCGTTAGCAGTATCAACTCCCAAACCACCGTCAGGCATATATGCCTCCAGCTCGTGTGAGCTGAGGTTCGCTTGTTGTGCCAGCGTATCATGACGTTCGGAAATGCTTTTTTGGTAGAACTTTTCGCTCATTTCGTTGTCCCGTTTTGATAAACCAACCTATTTATATCAATTCAATTCTCTAAAAAACTATCAGATTATGCATTTGAAAAGCACTTAACATAATCTACAAGGTTCCATATTGACAGAAGACCTTGTTTGGATATACTACCACCACGGGACAAAAAGAGGTAGTAATGACAGAAGCTTTGCAACAAAATTATGATGTGTTGATTATTGGTGGGGGACCTGCAGGTGCGACCGCTGCGATTTATGCTGCCCGTTCCGGCTTGAAAGTTGCCATATTGGACAAAGGGCTGACTACCGGTGCACTTGGCACAACCAGCAAAATTGCCAATTTCCCAGGGCTGGACGGAGAAGTGAGCGGCATGGAATTGTTGAAAACCATGCGCAAGCAGGCACTGGATTTTGGGGCGGAGTTCATCAACGACAGAGCCCTTGGGACAGACCTGACAAACGAAACCAAAATGGTATTCGGAAATTTTGGCGTCTACCATGCCCGCTCGATCATCATTGCCACTGGTTCGATGGGACGCAGCAACCTGATTAAAGGCGAAGCTGAGTTGCTGGGTCGCGGCGTTTCTTATTGTGCGGTCTGTGACGCAGCTTTCTTCAAAGATAAATCTGTTGCTGTCATTGGAAAGAGCGATGAGGCGGTGGAAGAAGCGACCTACCTCGCTCGCTTTGCGCAAACCGTCCACTTTTTCGCTCCGACAGCTCAAATAAACATCAGTGATGCTGAATTAGAAAAATTAAGCAGCTTACCTAACGTTGTCTTGCACCTTGGAAGCATGGTTAAGGAAATCTTTGGTGAGAATAAGGTGGAAGGCATCAGTTATCAGGATCGCGGCAGCTCTCAGGCTGAACACAGCTTGCCAATTGATGGCGCTTTTGTATATTTACAAGGTGGCAAACCGATCACCGATTTCTTGCAAGGTCAGCTAATTGTTTCTGCTGAAGGATGCCTCCAGGTTGACCGAGAAAATCAAACAAACATTCCAGGGGTTTATGCTATTGGTGACGTCATCTGCACTCACGTAAAACAAGCCGTTATCGCAGCAGGTGATGGTGCCATTGCTGCTATTGCCGCTGAAAAATGGCTGAGGGGAAAAAGCAAACCCCGTGTTGATTGGGCATCTTAACCCCTGCAGGGTCGACACCTGATTTGAGCCGGGCTGCTGCCAACCTCAGTGCAGATTCAACCTGCATTGATCAATCAAAATTCAGCTATATCAAAAAAATGGGTACAATATTGCCATGCCACAAGTGATCCCCGAAAATCTGGATAAAGCTGCTCAGCGTGGAGAGCCTTCTCACGTCTGGCGTGCCGGTCAGGAACGCCGTTTCGAGTTGCTGAAACAGACTGCTGGTGACCGCCTTAACGGTGCTGTTTTGGTGGATGGCAGTGGTGTCGGGATGTACCTTTCCCGCCTGGTGCCTGTCTCAGGCTTTACAGTTGGCTTGGATATTGAGCTGCCTCGTGTAATGGAAAGCCGGGTCTATACATCCAATGTGTTTTGTGCTGCTGGTGAAAACGTGCCCCTGCCTGAATCCAGTTTTGACCTTGTATTCAGCCATGAAGTGCTCGAACACGTCCAGGATGATAAAAAAGCAATCAGGGAAATGGTTCGTGTGCTGAAACCTGGTGGGCGCATTGTCTTGTTTTGTCCCAACCGCGGATATCCTTTTGAGACACACGGGCATTACTGGAAGGGTAAATATCATTTTGGCAATACCCCACTGATAAACTGGCTGCCGCGCTCCCTGCGGAATAAGTTAGCCCCGCATGTGGAGGTTTACACGCGGAAAGATCTTTTGAGCCTGTTTGAAGGGTTTCCGGTTCGATTTGTGGAACGCCGCACAATTTTCGGAGCTTACGATAATATAATCGAAAGACGACCAGTTGTTGGCAAGCTGATTCGTTCGGTGCTCCAGTTTCTTGAAAAAACCCCATTTCAGCGGCTGGGATTGTCGCATTTTTGGGTAATAGAAAAAATTTAATTCAGCTTAAGACCATTGGTTATTCATGCTTCCATGGTTAAAATCCGTGCCCCGGGGTGATGCCCCAGGTCAAATGATATAATCAGCCCTCGATGAAAGGACTTATATGATCAAGACCCAAGACATCTCCAAAGTGTTCATGATAGGAAAGAAGCAGGAAACAGAGTTGTGTGCTGTTGACAACCTGACCCTCGAAGTAAGCAAAGGGGAGGTGTTTGGTTTTCTTGGTCCCAATGGAGCTGGAAAAACAACCACTGTGCGCATTTTAACCGGTCTGATCAAACCAACCAGAGGCAACGCACAGGTTGCCGGGTTTACATTGGGCAAAGAAGACACACAAATCCGCAGGAATGTGGGTATTCTGACGGAATCACCTGGCATGTATGAAAGACTATCCGCTGAAAAGAACCTGACCATATTTGCCAACCTTTACGAAGTTCCTGAAATTCCCAAAGCGGTCAACAAATATCTCAGCATGCTTGATCTGTGGAACCGACGGTATGATGCTGTGGGGAGCTTTTCCAAAGGGATGCGCCAGAAATTAGCCGTCGCCCGGGCGTTGATCCACGAACCCCAGATTCTCTTTTTGGACGAACCCACAACTGGTCTCGATCCGGAAGCTGCGAAAATGGTCCGTGATTTCATTGAAGAGTTAAAAGCCGAAGGTCGCACTATTTTCATGACGACCCACAACCTTGATGAAGCTGAAAAAATTTGTGATCGTGTAGGTATCTTTAAACAAAAGCTTCTTACCCAGGACACCCCTGCCAATTTGCGCGAACGAATGTTTGGCCGCAAAGTGGTCTTCCACCTTCGCGAGGTGAACCCCGAATGGGTGAACGAGGTGAAAAAGGTTGGTGGTGTCAGTGAGGCAGAAGTTGTTGATAACAAGCTGGTGGTCTCTCTCAAAGACCCCGAACAAACCAACCCTGTCATCATCGAACGCCTGGTTGATGTCGGTGCTCAAATTCAATTTGTCGGAGAAATTCGCCACAGTCTTGAACAGGTTTACCTTGAAATGGTCAGCTCTGAGAAAGGAGGGAAGGCGTGAAACACGTTCGAACGATTATTGACAAAGAATGGTCAGAAGTTTTCAAAAATCGCATGGTGATTATGACCATGTCACTCTTGCCGCTGTTGTTCACTGCTTTGCCTCTGGTCATGCTTTCGATGACTTCGGGTAACTCCGCAATGGCTGGGGCACCAGCAGATAGCAGCGGATTGCCGCCGGGCTTTTTGGGTGCATGTGGGGGAATGAACGCAGACGATTGCATGCAGGTCTACCTGATGAATCAGTTCATGCTATTGTTCATGATGATGCCCCTGATGATCCCCACTACGATCGCTGCTTACAGCATTGTTGGTGAAAAAACCAACCGCAGCCTTGAGCCCTTGCTTGCCACCCCGATTTCTACTGTCGAATTGTTGGCTGGCAAGTGCATTGCTGCTGTTGTCCCGGGAGTGGTTACCACATATATCGCCTTTGGTATATTTCTTGCCGGCACATTTTTTATTGATATCAGCCCTGTTGTCAGAGCTTACCTGCTCGGACCGACCTGGATCGTTGGAATAGCCTTTTTAGGACCAACCCTGGCAGTGATCGCATCCATCTTCGCAATTTTCGTTTCTTCCCGGGTCAGCGACCCTCGTGTTGCCGAGCAGCTTTCCAGCCTGGTGATTTTGCCTCTGATGCTGGTTTTTGGGGGCGTTCTTATTGGCAAACTGGTAATCAACCTCTGGTTTATGATCATCGCGATCCTTATCACCCTGGTCGCAGCGGTAATATTGCTCTACTTCGGCACGGTTGTTTTCGATCGTGAAAATATCCTCACCAAATGGAAGTGAAAATGATAAAGAAATCCCGGATAACCTTTATACTGTTAGTCTTTTTTCTTGGATTATCAACCTCCCTGGTGAATGCACAGGGTGAATCATCATGGACAATAAGCCTTCGTCGTAACTGGGGCTACGGCGCCGGGTCCAATATTCAGGGTAGCATGACCTTATCAATTTCCGGGGATATTGTTTCGGTAACACGGGTCGAGTATTTTATTGACGATCAACTCTTATCCGACCAAAACGAAGCGCCTTTCAGCTTTTCTTTCAATACTGATAATTACGAAGAAGGTGTGCACGAACTCCACGCCAGGGTCTACACTAAAAATGGCGAGGTGATTTCGGTTGGCCCAAGTATTTACAATTTTCTCAGTTCTGCCGATGCGATGAATACAACATTTCGACTGATTGGTATAATCCTGGGGCTAACTCTGCTTGGCATGGCAATCTCTTACTTTATCTCGTCTCGCAGCCGCAGCAGTGGAGAAAGAGGGGTTGGACCGCTGGGGTTAGCGGTTTGTAAGCGCTGTGGGCAGACTTTTCCGCGCTCAATCTTCGGGTTTAATCTTGTCGCTGGTAAGTTTGAGAGGTGCCCTCATTGCGGCAAATGGCAGCTAACCAGGCGGGCAAGCGAAGCAGAAATTGAACAGGCAGAGCGCAAATTACACCCGGAAGAGTTCCCGACGGTCGAAAGGTTGCCAGAAAAAGACACTCTCGAGGAAAGTCGTTTTATCGATATGTAGGTTTTTTTCGAAATTGCCATTGAGCCGTTTTTAAGAAGGATCCAATCGTTTCATTTCCCGGATTCATCGGAATGGAATCCTGCAACAACCGCTCCTTTTCGGAATGGGATAGACCACATTCCCTACGAAAGGTGGATTCGCCAGGGACATTATGATATGATGAAACTATCCATAATATAGTTAGAAAACTGGAGGAAAAATGACACTCAAGGGAAAAAAGGTCGCTTTTCTCGTAGCGGATGGCGTTGAAGATTTAGAATTCTATGCGGTTGCCATGCGCTTGCAAGAGGAAGGTATGACTGTTTTGACAGCAGCGATGGACCTCAATACTATCAGCGGAAAAGGCGGTCTGGCGATAAAACCGGATGCGATTATTGCAGACCTGACCGCAGAAGAACTTTTTGCCGTTGTTTTGCCCGGCGGTTGGGCGCCAGATAAACTTCGCCGTTTCAAAGAAGTTACTGACCTGGTCGCAAAAATGGACAAGCAGGGCAAAGTTATCGGCATCATTTGCCATGGCGGACTGATCGCTATCTCTGCGAAAATCGTCGCCGGCAGGAAAAGCGTTGGTTCGCTTGGGATTAAAGACGACTTGCTCAACGCTGGTGCAGAATGGGTTGACAAAGCTGCTTTTCGCGATGGCAACCAGGTTTGGGGTCGGGTTGTTGCCGATATCCCTGAATTCAACCGGGAATTGGTTGAGGCGCTTAAAGACGCAATCTAAGCCTGGTTAATGGTACAATCCCAATACATCACTGAATATTGCTGGAGGTTGCATGGAACAAGTAGTACCCGGATTCGGGGTTAAAAAAGGTCTCGCTGAGATGCTGAAAGGCGGCGTTATTATGGACGTGGTCAACGCCGACCAGGCAAAAATTGCCGAAGACGCAGGAGCTGTTGCGGTAATGGCGTTGGAGCGTGTCCCAGCCGATATCCGCGCTGATGGTGGCATCGCCCGCATGAGCGACCCAGAACTCGTCATGCAAATAATGGAAGCGGTTAGCATTCCTGTTATGGCAAAATGCCGCATTGGTCATTTTGTTGAAGCTCAGATCCTCGAATCACTTGGTGTTGATTACATTGATGAATCAGAAGTTCTCACCCCTGCTGACGAAGCCTATCACATCAACAAACACCCCTTCAAAGTGCCTTTTGTCTGTGGATGCAGAAACCTTGGCGAAGCCTTGCGTCGTATCGGTGAAGGCGCAGCCATGATGCGCACCAAGGGCGAACCTGGCACCGGAGACGTTGTTGAAGCCGTTCGGCATGCCCGCACGGTTTATGGTCAGATTCGACACCTGTTATCCCTGCCCGAAGCAGAAGTGATGACTTTTGCTAAAGACAACCAGGCTCCCTACGAGATTTGCCTGCAGGTACGCGAATTAGGCAAGTTGCCGGTTGTCAATTTTGCTGCCGGCGGCATTGCTACACCTGCTGATGCTGCTCTCATGATGCAGCTGGGTGTTGATGGTATCTTTGTCGGCTCAGGCATCTTCAAGTCTGGCGATCCTGTCAAACGTGCCGAAGCAATTGTTAGAGCCACAACCCACTACAACGAGCCCGGCATCCTTGCTGAAGTCAGCCGTAACCTTGGCGAAGCCATGGTTGGCAGGTCAGCTACCCAGCTGCCTGATGACGAAAAAATGGCTTCCCGGGGTTGGTAGAACCTCGAACACCTCGTGAAGGTAGGCGTTTTAGCCCTTCAGGGCGACTTTCGTGAACATCGCATCAGCCTCGAAAAACTCGGGGCTGATGTGACTGAAGTTCGTTTGCCCTCTCAACTCGAAGATTTGTCTGGGCTGATTATTCCTGGCGGTGAATCGACCGCTATCGGTAAGCTCATGGTCACCTACGACCTGATGGATTCCATTCGTCTGTTTGCTAAAAATAACGCCATCTGGGGCACGTGTGCGGGGGCAATTCTGCTGGCTAAAGATGTCGGAGCGCATCAGCCCTTGCTCGCCCTGATGGATATAACCATTCAACGAAATGCCTTTGGCAGGCAAATTGACTCTTTCGAAATCGACCTGCCTGTGCCGTTCCTTGTTCCAAGCCAGCCAGATTATCACCTCACATTCATACGCGGACCGATTATCACTAAAATCTACGGTTCAGCCAAATCACTGTTGAGTCTGCCCGATGGTCGTATCATTGCGGCACAGCAGGGCAAATTACTTGCCACCTCTTTTCATCCTGAGCTCACTGAAGACCTGCGTTTCCACCGTTATTTTCTGGAGTTAGCAAGATCATCTTACGAAAATTAAGTCCTTTCGACCTCTATAAACTCAGCCGGCAAAGCCTGTATGTGCAAAGCCTTGATTCTGTACGGCTGCTTACCCGGGGCGAACCGCTTAATTTGCACAATGTTATGCGCCGGGTTTCACCAACCGTATTTCAGGACGCTCTCATTTGGGAGGCTGATGAAAGTCGGACCACTTTTGGTCAGATCGAAAAAAGCGAATCCTTTAATTTTGCCCAAATGAGTTATATGGGAGGGTTTGATTATCCCGACAATTCCGTAGTCGCTTTGATTCTTGAGGAATTGTCAAGATTTGCACAGGAATGGGGAGCGCTCGGGGTCCTGGCGGATTTACCCGAACACTCTTCCTTGTTCGAAGGTTTTCGTCTGGCAGGTTTTACTATTTGGGCAAGACAATCTGTATATGTCTTCCCAAAGATTCCGGTGGAAGATAATCAGACTGGCTCAACCTGGCGTGAATATCGATCCGTGGACAAACATGCTCTTTCAAGATTGAACAAAAAGTATATTCCTGCTTTTTCTCAACCCATGGTTCCTCTAAGCCGAAAATTTGAAATGAGATTTGTTGCTGTGTCACTGAAAAATGAATGTATCGGCTATGCAGATATTAGCATTGGGACGAAGGGTGTCTGGGTGCAGCCGTTGATCGATTGCCATGATAATTATGCCGATCTTTTGACCGGGCTATCTGCAGTGATTCCAAACCCGACAAATCGTCCGATGTATCTTTGCACGCGTTCCTACCAGCCTCAGCTTGGTAATTACGCTGAATCAGTTGGTTATGAAAAAGTTGAATCGCAGCTGCTCATGGTGAAACAACTTGTCATGCGCGAAAAGGTTGACCAACGGGAAATAAAGAGCCTTTTTGAAAAAGGTTCAATTGAGGGCTCCGTGCCATTAACCCAGAGCAAAAACAAACCCAGTTAACAGATAATAATTGTGGATTAAAGGCACCATGTTTCATTTTCAATTACAATAGAAGTAATCTGTATGGAAGGGCTGTCATGACTGAAAAAAACCCGAACTACAAAATCGAAATCCTCCCCGATGGTCCTTACAAGATTCATGGCAGTGTGCCCCTGCGGAAAATGAGACAGGTTTGCACCGATAAGGGCGAACCAATTGACTGGCAGGATGTTGGCGAATATGACACCAAACGCGATCCTTACATCCTTTGCCGTTGCGGTAAAACCAAAAATCCGCCTTTCTGTGATGGTGCTCATGTTGAAACAGGATTTGTTGGTGAGGAGACAGCTATAACTGCCGGGTCGTTTGGTCGCATGCTCAGTTATTATGGACCTGACGGGTTGACCGTCTCAAAAATCACCCGTTTATGCACAAATTCAGGTTTTTGTGTGCTCGTGGATACGGATTTCATCGAGCTCACAGAAGAATCTGGTGACCCGGTTAAAAAAGCTCGTGTCATCAAAATGGTTGAAGATTGTCCTTCCGGATCACTTGTTTACAAAACCGAACGCGATGGCGACCAAGTTGAGCCAGACCTGCCAGTTCAAATTGCTGACACGTTTGAATGTACCTCTTATGGTGAAATACAAGGGCCCCTTTGGGTAACAGGTTATATCCCAATCGAACGCGCTGATAAAGCCCCGTTCACTCCGCGAAATCGGGTTACTCTCTGCACTTGCGGTCATTCGCGCATCAAACCGCTGTGCGATGGCACCCACCGCCCTCTCTACGAACATCGTCTGCGTGCAGAAGCCCGCAAAAGGCAGCTGGAGGAGCTCAGTAATAACGAGCAGAAAATAAACCTCCAGGACAACGAATAGTTCAGTTTCTCACTGCCAAATAAATCTAATAAACCTCTTACTTTTACACTCCTCAATAGATTGGACAAGGTTTTGCTTTTAAATCACCAACAAGGGATATTTAACGGGAGTTAAATAAAATAATATCAGAGGTGAATTTTGAATAAAAAGATTGCAGTAGTTGTTGGTTCTATCCGAAAGAACTCTTTCAGCCAGGCATTGGCTAATAATCTTGTCGCTCTTTTACCTGAAGGATACGATGCAGAGTTCGTCCGAATAGACGATCTGCCCCTGTATAGCCAGGATTTTGACAATGAAGATACCCAGACTCCAGAAGCTTATGTCACGTTCAGAGACGAGATCAGGGGAGCTGAAGGCGTGCTGTTTGTTACACCAGAACACAACCGCAGTATCCCAGCCGCGTTAAAAAACGCCCTGGATATTGGCAGCCGTCCTTATGGACATAACGTATGGTCTGGAGTACCTGCCCTGGTCGTAAGCCAGTCACCGGGTAACCTCTCGGGATTTGGGGCAAACCACCATCTTCGTCAGATACTGACCTTCCTCAATATGCCAACGGTTCAACAACCAGAGGCTTATATAGCAGAGAGCTACAAACTGTTTGATGAAAACGGACAAGTAAGCAACGAAGATACCGTCAAGTTTCTACAGAGTGTGGTCGATGCCTTTATCAAGTTGATTGAGCTCCACTCATCAGCATCTTTGAGCCCACATGGCTTCGAGGGAACAAAAACACCTCAGCGTAAAGAGGTGTCTTCGTAATCTAAGATTGAAGGCGATTATCTTGCCGTATTAATCGGCATGATAATATGTGTAAAATTATCATCCCCTATCGGTCGGAGCAAACCAGGAGTATGAACAGCATTCGTCTCCAGGCTGACGGTAGGGGTTTTGATTACTTCCAGCGCTTCGCGCAGATAACGAATATTGAAAGAAATCAACAGCGGCACGCCATCCACAGAGGCATCCACCATCACTTCTGATGAGCCGGTTTGTTCTGAACGGGCGGAAATCTCCAGTAAAGAGCTCTTCTCACCTTCCAACTCCGGTTGAATATCCAGTTTGGCGATATAGCTGCCTTCGCGGGCGATAATTTCGGTTTGTTTACATGCTTTCAGCAATTGGGCTGTCGAAAGCACAGTGCGGGTCTTAAACGTTGGTGGAATGATCGCGCTGTAATTTGGGAAGCTCCCCTCGATCAATTGGGAAACAAGTTCGGCATCATTCAGATGGAAAATAACCTGACCACGCCCTTGAGGGAAAGTCATCAAAACCGATTCATCTCCATTCACGGCGATGCGGCTCAGTTCAGCAAGTGCTCGTGCTGGCACCAGTGCTTCGAAGTTTTGTGGCACTTTCTGCGCCATTTCGGATTTGGCAATTGAGATACGATAACCATCAGTGGCTGCCATTTCAAGCGTGTTACCCTCGAAAACCATATGAACCCCGGTGAGGTTTGGTCGGGCGTCATCCGTCGATGCGGCAAAGACAACCTGCTGTATTTGTTCTTTGAAATTCTCGACGTTCAAAGCGATTGCTTCGTCCAGATCCGGTGATGGCATCGGAGGAAATTCTTCTGCGCTTATCCCCTTAATGTCCGTGTTCAAGGTCCCGCACTTGACATTCAGGGTCTGGGTGTTGTCATCAACCGTCAGGATCACGTCCTCACTGGGCAGATTGCTGACCATATCCACAAAAGTTCTTGCGGGTACAGTTAATCCACCTTCCTCCTGAACATTTGCACCAATCCAGGCACTGATTCCCAGTTCCAGGTTGGTCGCCGAAAGTCGCAAACGACCATTATCGGTTTTGATCAAGATGTTGGAAAGCACAGCCAGTGAGCTGCGGGATGTCACCGCGCGAGATACGATACTAACTCCGTGAGCGAGTTGCTGTTGTTGAACGGTTGCTTGCATTGGATCCTCCGGAAATTGGCGTTTGTATTGGGTAAGTATACCGTTAAGCGCCTGTTTTTTCCAGAAGTGCTCGGGTTACAATGATATAATTCACGGAATCTGAAAACTTGAGTGACATGTCAATACTTACAACACCTCGTTCTGTCAAATTCCTTTTACGCCTGTACTTACTGTTAATTTTTGCGTCCTTAGGCATGATGATCTCATTCATGTCACTTCATTATGATCATATTGGTTTCAATGGAATTCAGATCAGCACAATCATGATTGTCGGATCAGCGGCAGCGATCCTGATCGCTCCGAGATATGGGTTGATTTTTGATCGATCTTCCAATAAGCGCTCGGTTTTGATTGCGTCCCTCTTGATTATGGCAATTTCCCTGGGGTCAATAAACTGGCTAAAACCTTTTGTGCCGGTGTTGCTCTTATGGACAATCTATCGATTTGTTCAGGGTCCTTTTTATGCCACTTCGGAAAACCTGTCTTTTTCGGTTGCTTCGAGATCGACCGACAAGAAGGGGGTAACCTTTGGAACTTTTCGCATGTGGGGGTCAATAGGTTATGGTCTGTCAACTTTGATGGCAGGATGGATTTACCAGAACTACGGTTTTGCCTACAATACCGCAGGGTTTTTGGTTTTTGTTGCTCTTAGCATTGTTGTTTTGCTGCTCTTGCCGGGACCTGTTTTTGACATGACCGGCGAGAAAAAAGGCAATGGTCATAAACTGTCTTCCGTTTTGAAAATGGTCGTTTCAAACCGTTTCCTTTGGTTTATGGCTTTAGCCCTGTCCATCTCAGACCCTGTGCAGGATGGGCTGCGTTCCTTCGAACCTATTTACATGCAAAACCTGGGGCTGGAGGCTGGCATGATCGGGCTGGCAAACAGCCTGAGCGCTTTGGGAGAAGTCCCTTTTATGATCTTTGCGGACAGAGTGATCCGCAAGGTCGGCATCCAGCAAATTATTATTATTGTCTTTATATTTGATCTCATAAGACGCCTGATGGTCTGGTTTTTTCCCTTTGCGGAGGTCGTTTTTGTCACCAGTGTATTGACCTCGGCAAGTTTCACCTTTCGCCTGATAAGCTCAATTATGTTAGTTAATCACATTTTGCCCAAAGATGTCACCAGCACGGCAAATGCGCTGATTGGCGTTACCATGTTTGGGGTGGGTAACATGCTCAGCAATGCCATAAGTGGTTTTGTCTATGACAATTTCGGCAACCGTGAGATTTACCTGATTGGGGCTGGTCTTTGTTTGATCTCATTGTTATTCGCATTGAGTGCCGGTCACCCGCCTGATGAATTATAAAAAGCTAAGCAGTAGACACAGAGCATGTGAGCTTGTCTTTTCGGCTATGGAAAAATTGCTATTCTCCAACCACTTTCGCGGTCAGCGGATTTGTTATGAGAGCAAAGATAAGGCAGGTTGATCCGCGATCAGAGTTACATCAGAATGTAGCTGGAGGATTGATGCCGGAACCATTGGGTCGATCTGACCTTCCACCATATCCTTAACCGCTTTGGCTTTACCCACACCGCTGGCAAGGATTAAGATACGCTTAGCCCCAAGAATCGATTTCATTCCCATTGTGATTGCCTGGCGGGGAACTTTATCTTTTGATCCAAAAAAACGGGCATTATCTTCGATGGTGTGTTGGTTTAAGTCAACCAGCCACGTCTGCGCTGAAAAAAAACGCCCCGGTTCATTAAAGGCGATATGACCATTGCTGCCAATTCCGAGCAGCTGCAAATCGACCCCACCCAGAGAGACGATCAGTTCGTCATATTCTCTACCAAAGCTGTGAGGATCGCTTGCAAGCCCATCAGGGATGTAGGTGTTATCGGGGAGGATATCGATATGATCGAACAATGTTTCCTGCATAAAGCGGTGGTAGCTTTGTTCATGGGAGGGAGCGAGACCATAATATTCATCCAGGTTGACAGTAGTTACCTTGTGAAAACTAAGCCCATCTTCTTTATGATATCTGATCAATTCCTGGTATGTGCCAACAGGTGTTGAACCGGTCGCCAGTCCAAGGACACTGTCGGGTTTTGCTGTAACTTGTGTGGCAATTATCTGAGCTGCTTTCCGGCTCATTTCAGAATAATCCTGAATTTTGATGATGATCATTGTTCTCTCCTCATTCGAATAACGAGGGCATTATACTTCAACGACAAAAAATAACATAGCCAGCCATCTGTTTTTTAAAATAGGGGAGAGTATAATCATCATATTAGCTAACCGGAGTATAAAGAGGAGATTATGACTGAAAAATTAGCCTGGATTGATGAAGAACTCAACACCCTTAAGGAAACCGGATTTTATAACAACATTCCCACAATGGATTCACCTCAGGGTCCTGCTGTGATCATTAATGGTAAAGAGGTGCTCAATTTTTGTGCCAATAACTATCTCGGGTTGGCAAACCATCCCCGCCTGGTTCAGGCAGCGACCGATGCAATGAAAAAGTATGGCGTTGGTCCTGGGGCTGTGCGTTCAATTGCCGGGACGCTGAACCTGCATGTCGAGCTTGAAAAGCGTATGGCTGCTTTTAAACGCGTGGAAGATGCGGTTACGTTTCAGTCTGGTTTTACTGCGAATGGAGCAACGATTCCTGCCCTGGTTGGCAAAGAAGACGCAATTTTTTCAGATGAATTGAACCATGCGTCAATTATTGATGGTTCACGGCTTTCAGGTGCAAAAATTCATCGTTTCAAACATGCTGATGTGGATGATTTTGAGCGTGTTGTCAAAGCTGCCGAGGGAACCTATCGGCGTGGTTTGATGATCACTGACGGCGTTTTTTCGATGGATGGCGACCTCGCTCCATTGGACAAGCTGGTTGATGCTTCTAAAAAATTTGACCTGATGACAATGGTGGATGACGCTCATGGTGAAGGGGTTGTTGGTGAAGGTGGACGTGGAATTGTTGACCACTTCAAGCTGCATGGTCAGGTTGATGTTGAGGTCGGCACCTTCAGCAAGGCATTTGGTGTGGTTGGTGGTGTGGTTGCTGGCAATGCAAAGATCATCGAATGGCTGCGCCAGCGTGGACGCCCATTCTTGTTTAGCTCGGCGGTAACTGTTCCTGATGTTGCAGCCTGCCTGGCATCGGTGGATCTGCTCGAAGAATCTACGGAGTTGGTCGACCGCTTATGGGCAAACGCACGTTTCTTCCAGGAAGAAATGCGCAATCTCGGCTTTGACACGGGGCTCACACAGACCCCAATTACGCCTGTGATGCTTGGTGATGTTCAGTTAGCACGTGAATTTAGCCGCCAGCTTTTCGATGAGGGTATCTTTGCCGGTGCGCTCGGATTCCCGACGGTTCCGATAGGAAAAGCACGCATACGCGTGATGATCTCTGCTGCTCACAGCCAGGATCATCTCGAACAAGCTCTGGATGCGTTTGAACGGGTTGGAAAGCGGTTGGGCAAAGGCGTCTGATCTTCTCTTATCTGACACACGTTTAAAAGCTGCACACGGGGGGTCTGAATTAATGGTATTTGCTTTCGCTTTGTAACCATTTGCATCTTTCTGAATATTGAATGGGATTCGTACGGAGGGGGCTCTGTGCCCGCGAAGCAGGGCATTGCTCCCTCCGCAAAAGCTCAAGTACACCAAGTCAGCGGCTGGACTAAAGCCCAGCCGTACGTTGAAGATCCCTGAAGCAAAGCGAAATGGAGTGAGAGAGCAACAATCATCTTCTGAAGTGACGGTTTTTTATCCCAACTCGCGGTAAGTAGGCACGCTCGGTGCCGAAATTTCTTTTTGGACCGCTTCATAAAGCGTCTCGCCGCGCAGGTCTTCGATCGTGTAACAAACCGCATTCATGTTTTCAGCCAGCCGCTGTGCCAGCCCGCTGTCAAATACTTTTTGCTCCATATTGATTACAACGCTGTGGATTTTTTCGTTGGAGAACAAACCAGCAAGTTCAGCCATCTCTTCAGCAACCGGTCTTCCGGGCGTCAGGGGCACATTTCCCGCCCCGTCTGTTAAAACAATCAGCAGCGGTTGAACATCCGGATGTAAAATTTTCTCGCGCTGGATCACTTCCCAAGCCATCTCCAGCCCCGCCGAGAGGGGGGTTTTCCCTCCAACAGGGATATTCGACAGTGCGCGCTGTGCCAGCAAGACCGAATTGGTCGGTGCCAGAACCAGCGTGGCACGGTCTTTCTGAAAGACAACCAGCCCCACCCTGTCACGTCGTTGATAGGCATCTGTCAGCAGGCTCAAGATCGCTCCCTTGGTCGCCTTCATCCGCTCGGCAACCGCCATCGACCACGACCCATCGACAAGGAACAGAATCAGGTTGGCGGTTTTTCTAACTCTGATTTTTTTCTGGAAATCATCCGATCGAACGGCAAAGGCAACCTGTCGTTCTTCCCTCAAAGCTTCACGATGGCGTTGGTAGGGCGCCGCTGCACGCAGTGTGGCGTCAAAAGCAACATCGCTGCGATCTCTGGGGGCTGGTCGTGACTGAATGTAGCGACCACGTTTGGTTTTGGACATTGTTTGTGAGCGCCTTCCACCCTGTTTACGCACCATTTCGTCAAGGGGGGTGTCGAGCTGCCTGGGTTCAAAGGTCTCACCCGGTTTTATTACCTTGCCCCCATCCCACCACTGGGGGTTCAACTGGACAAACACGTCCTGCTGTGACTCCCCGACGATCGGGATGTCAGGATCCCAGTTGTTTTCTTCTTTTTCTACGTCCCCCGGGGTGTCACTTTTTTTTTACTCTCGTCCGAATCCTGCTCGGCCTCCTGCGTGCGGTCATCCTGGGTCTCAACCAGGGTGGTCTGCATCTTGAGGTCGGCTATTTTCGAATTCAAGGTCTCCATCCCGGATTCACTTTTACGGAACGGTCCGGCTTTGACACGGTGGGGCAGCGCCAGTTCTGCTGCCAATGCAATATCAGTCGAGGTGATGTGGTCCCGCCCGTCAAATGCCGCCTGTGCCCGCGCCCCTTTGAGGATCACCAGGTCGGAACGGTGTCCGTCCACTTCCATTGAGGAAGTCAGATCGGCAATGACCAGTAGATCCCGTTGGGTATAGCTAACGTTTTCAACCAGGTGCCTTGCGTGTTCGATTTTCCCCGAAAGCTCAAGCTCCTGGGGCAGGAATTGTTCCCTGAACTTCTCGGGGTCAGTTTCAAAAGCGATATTACGGCGCATGATCTCCACCCGCTGGGCTTTATCCAGAATCCCACGGATTTCGACCGAAAACGCAAAGCGGTCCAGCAGCTGAGGACGCAAATCGCCCTCTTCCGGGTTCATCGTGCCCACAAGAATGAATCGTGCCGGGTGGCTGAACGAAATACCTTCACGTTCGACTACGTTTACACCCATCGCCGCCGAGTCGAGCAAAATGTCCACGACGTGGTCATCCAGCAGGTTGACTTCGTCGATATAAAGCAGCCCGCGGTTTGCTGATGCGAGCACACCTGGTTCAAAATGACGTTCGCCTTTTTGGATAGCGCGTTCAATATCGAGCGTGCCCACCACGCGATCTTCAGTTGCCGAGACGGGCAGGTTGACGAAGGGGGTGGCTTTGGTTTCAACCGTCAAAGGGTCTTCACCATGCACAAACCGCTCCTGGCATTCGGTGCACCAGGTGGTTGGTTTGAGCGGATCGCAGCCGAAACGGCAGTCTTCGACAACTGCCATAGGCGGTAAAAGCGCCGCCAGCGCGCGCGCCGCGGTCGATTTGGCTGTGCCGCGTTCGCCGCGAATAAGAACACCGCCGATGCGGGGGTCCACCGCGTTGAGGATCAGCCCGCGCATCATGCGCTCTTGCCCGACAATGGCTGTGAAGGGAAAAATAACTTTTTGGTTCATAGATATATCCTTTGCGAAAAGGATTATAGCACGCCGGGGACTTTTTGCAGTTTTTGTAGTTTTTTTGATAGTGGGTTATCGTCATCGCGAGCCTCTTTTGCGAAGCGATCTCTTTGGGTGTTGTCATCCTGAGGGACAAAGGATCTTAACCTGCCTAAGATAAGATTCTTCGCTTTGCTCAGAATGACAGATCAAAGGCAGATTGCTTCGCTGCGCTCGCAAAGACGGTGGTGGGGGTTTTGTCATCCTGAGGGACGAAGGATCTGAACCTGCCTGAGACAAGATTCTTCGCTTTGCTCAGAAATACAGATTAAAGGCAGATTGCTTCACTGCGTTCGCAATGACAGATTAAGAGCAGATTGCCGCGCTTCGCTCGCAATGACAGATCCCGGTTACCGCAAAGACGGTGGTGAGGATGACAAAGAGAGATTCTATCGGCTATGCGTTGTTGCCTAATCGGTGGCGATGTCCTTTGCCCAGTCCCGGTTGGCGAGGTACCAATCGACCAGGTTTTGGACGCCTTCACGCAGACCGACGCGAGGCTCCCAACCCAACCCGGTGCGGGCTTTGGTGACGTCGGCAAGGTTGGAATAGACATCGGCGGGGTGGCTGGGGATGTAGACGCGCTGTGCCTTTTTGCCCAGGATTTGTTCGAGCATTTCGACCAATCCGTTGATGCTGATTACTTCGTGACCACCGAGGTTAAAGACCTGATAGCCCACATTTTTAAGAGCGAGGAGCGTGCCGGCGGCGATATCGTCGACATAAGTAAAGCCGCGCGACTGTTCTCCATCACCGGTGATGGTTACCGGTCTGTCTTCGGCAATCCACTGGCAAAAACGGAACATGGACATGTCGGGTCTGCCAGCAGGACCATAAACGGTGAAGTAGCGCAATATACTCACATCGAGCTGGTAGAGGTGATGATAGGAATAGGCGAAAGCCTCGGCGCCCTTCTTGCTTGCGGCGTAGGGAGCCAGCGGGCGGTCGGTTGGGTCGAGCTCGGAGTGTGCGGAGGAGTCGTCTTCGCCGTAAAGGCTCGAGGTCGAAGCAAGAATGAATTTGGGCACAGCCTGGCGACGGGCGTATTCGAGCATGTTGAGGGTGCCGAGTGTGTTGGTGGAGAGATAGCTCCAGGGGTCGCTGGCGCTTTGACGCACACCAGCCATGGCAGCGAGATTGATCAGTGCTGCCGGTTGGGGAGCCTGATCGGACAGCAGGTCGATGACCACAGTGTCGGCGATGTCTGCCTGGATAAGGGTGAAACCGGGTTGAGGTAACAGGGCTTCAAGGCGGTGATGCTTCATCCGCACGTCATAAGCAGGGGAGAGGTTGTCGACGCCCAAGACCTTGTGACCCTTTTGCAGTAGGGCGGCAGTGACCTGGGAACCGATAAAACCAGCTGCGCCGGTTACAACATATTGTGACATCAGAGTTTGATCACTTTCATGGCGCTTTTGGGATACTCTTTCATAGCGTCGCGAGCGTCGAAAATGAGGTGGGATTTTTCACCGATCAGGTTGTAGTCGTATTTGCTGTGGTTTGTGATGATGGCAACAAGGTCGGCTTCTTCAAGGGCAGCCTGCAAGTCTTTTTCTGAAGACATCTGGATGTTTTCGTAATCAACTTCGGGGATGAAGGGGTCGTGATAGCTGACGAGGGCACCCTTTTCCTGCAGAAGGTGAATGATGTCGAGAGCGGGTGACTCACGAACATCGTTGATGTTGGGTTTGTAGGTAACGCCGAGGATGAGCACTTTGCTGCCATTAAGCGGTTTTTTGTAGCGATTAAGAGCATCCTGAATGCGGCTAACGATATAGCGAGGCATGCTGGTGTTGATTTCGGAGGCAAGCTCAATGAAACGGGCTGTGTAGTTGAGTGTCTTCATCTTCCAGGAGAGATAGAGCGGGTCGATCGGGATGCAGTGACCACCCAATCCGGGACCGGGAGTGAACTTCATAAAACCAAAAGGTTTGGTGGCAGCAGCATCAATAACCTCCCAAACGTCGACATCGAGGCGCTCGCACATTTGGGCGAGCTCATTAACCATCGAGATGTTGATCATCCGGAAGGTGTTTTCGAGCAGTTTTGTCATTTCTGCAACTTCGGCGGTGGAGACGGGGACAACCGTTTCGAGAGCCTGTTCGTACCAGGCAAGGGCTACTTCGGTGCAGGCGGGGGTGATTCCGCCAAGGACCTTGGGTGTGTTGACGGTGGTGAAGTCTTTGCGACCTGGGTCGACACGTTCGGGAGAGAAGGCGAGGAAGAAATCTTCGCCGACTTTCAAATCTGACTGAGAGGTTAGCTTTGGCAAGACGTATTCGCGGGTGGTGCCCGGGTAGGTGCTGGATTCAAGAACGATTACCATACTCCGGTGGAGATAAGGCGCGAGGTCTTCGCTGGCGTTGGCGATGAAAGACATGTCAGGGTCGCCGGTTTTGCGCAGTGGGGTAGGAACACAAATGGAAACGGCATCGATTTCAGCCAGGACCGAGTAGTCCGTGGTGGCACGAAGCCGACCCGAGTCGATATGCTTACGCAGCTGGGCGTTGGTAATATCAGAAATATAGCTTTCGCCCCGGTTGATCATTTCCACTTTTTCCTGGTTGGGATCAATGCCAGTAACGCTGAAACCAGCATTGGCGAAAGTAATTGCCAGGGGCAGCCCAACGTAACCCATGCCAATCACGGCGATATTAGCACGTTTTTTTTGAATCTCTTGAATCAGTTCAACTTTAACCATATATTCCTCTTGTGTTGGGTGTATGTTAAAAAAGGCTAAGCTGCTCGGATGATGTTGAATCTTCAGGTTCAGCATGTATTGGTGTGAGCGGTTCGACCGAAGGTGAGGGTTCAGGCTCTGGTTCGGGAATGAACGGTTCTGGAGCCTCGACTGCTTTTATGCCAATAAATTTCTTTAGCCGGGTAAAATCTTCAATAAGCGTCTGACGCAGCGCTGGCTGATGGAGGGCAGCAGCGGGGTGATACATTGTGACCACTTTTTGCCCATCCACTTTGTGGGTTTTACCGTGAATGGCACTGATACGCCCGGCATCGACAAATTTTGCCATTGAGATGCGACCGAGGGTGACGATCACCGTGGGCTGCAGCAGGCTGATCTGTTCGTCGAGGTAGGTTTGGCAGGCAGCCAGCTCTTCGGGGAGTGGATCGCGGTTGTTGGGTGGGCGGCATTTGACCACATTGGTGATATAGACCTGGCTGCGATCAAGACCAGCGGCTTTGAGTAAATCATCGAGGAATTGACCAGCCTGACCCACGAAAGGTTTTCCTTGTTTGTTTTCGTGGAAGCCGGGAGCCTCACCGATAAACATGATTTCAACCTGGGCAGGACCCTCACCCGGCACGGCATTTATGCGACCCTTTGCAAGGGGACAGCGCTGGCAAGTGGAAACCTCATTACGAATTTCTTGTAGTCGTTGTGCAGCAGACATGTGAACTCTCGAGATGATTTTACCTCATCATTATTCGTTTAGACGCAATTTGATGTGACAAAGTTCCTTAATTCAAGGATATCGATCTGATCGAGGTTGAGCAGCAGGGCATCTTCATTATCGTTTTTGTAATAATTTTTACGGATACCAACCCTGTGGTAGCCAAAACGCTGGTAAAGACCGATGGCAGCTAGATTATGTCTGCGCACTTCAAGCATTGAAGAAACTGCCCCCCGTTCCGCAGAAAACAACAGAGCCTGGGCAAGCAAACAGGAGCCAATTCCTTTATGCAAGTGGTCGGGGTGGACTGCGATGGTGGCGATGTGGGCTTCGTCGACGATGATCCAGACCACAATTGCTCCCAGGACCTGGTTGTTTGTGTCAGCGGCAACCAGGCAGATGCTGTAGTTGGTGGTCAACTCGTAGGCAAAAGAATGTTTAGGCCAGGGTTCGGCGAAGCTGAGGGCATCCAGATCACCAACAGATTCCAGATCTTCCTGGCGCATGGGTCGGATGGTTAAACTCTTATCCATATGCAGGAATTAATTGGGAACGTTGCTTAAGGTATGGACGTAGATCGGCGACAGGCTGACTGGGTCGTCGGCATGACCGACCTGCAGTTTATCCCAGGCAAGCTCTGCCAAAACGGAGGGACGACGCAGACAAGTCGAAGCTGGTGCCAGCCGGGAGGTCTTCCATTTGCGTCCCATGATCTGGCGTTCGGCAGCACCCATCTCACCCACGACATAAACAGGTGAGGTGATCGTGGCAGCGATGGTTTTGATGTCATCAACCTGTGTCTCGGTGATCTGACCCCAGCGTGGGTTTTTATAGCGGAATCGCGCCCAGGCAAAACGACCGCGACCAACTTCGAGAAAGGCGATCATCGGACGGCGTAAACCCGGCTGTGAGGCAACCAGCACTTCAAGCGAAGGCACGCCGGCAATCGGGATATTTCGCCCAAGAGCCAAACCTTTGGCTGCGCTCAAACCGATGCGCAACCCGGTGAATGAACCTGGACCTAAGGCAACGCCAACCCCAGTCAGTTGTTTGGGGCTCACCTGGCATTTGGCTAACATTTCGACGATCGCAGGCATTAATTCGACAGTGTGAAAGTTGCGGCTGCGCCAGGTATGCTCAGCCAAAACCTGGACACCGTCATAGAGGGCGATGCCGATCCATTGAGTTGAGGTGTCGATTGCAACTAACATTTCAGGCTCCAAACAAAGCTTTCTGCAATTTGGTTAGCAGTTGTTCATAGCGTTTGCCGTTAGGGGTGAATACGATATGACGCTGTTCAGGGTTAATCCAGCTCATTTCGATCCAAAGATTTTCTTCGGGCAAACTGGCTTTCATTCGTTCAGCCCACTCCATCACTAAGATGCCATTAGTGAGAATATAATCGATCTCAAGAATAGCTGTGTCGAGCGGTTCGTCGGGGGAAAGGCGATAAGCGTCTGAGTGATAGAGCGTGGTTCCATTGGGATGGCGATATTGATTAACGATTACGTATGTGGGGCTGCTTACCCTGTCAGCTGAACCCCAGCCCTGGGTTATCCCGCGTACAAGGGTTGTTTTACCTGAGCCAAGATCGCCTTCGAGGCAGACGACATTGCCGGTCTGGAGCAGGTTACCCAAACGTACACCCACGCGCAAAGTTTGCTCGGAGCTGTGACTGAAAAATTCGAAGGCATGAGGCTTTAAAATGGGCATCGTTTCGTATAACCGTCCGTTGTATAAATTATACCTTAATGAGATATTGCAAAAGCAGGTATAAGGGAGTTTGTGAAGGATTCAGAATGATTCCAAGGAGCATGAACCCCTGTAACAGACAAAATGAGCTGCCATTGTGTGAGTATGAACAGCGAAAACAAGTTTTAACTATCGGAACCCTGAGCTCGATTGCAATGTCAGGGTTGACGAGGTTATTTTATGTGATTTTGTTTGATTCTTACTTCAGATCTTGATCTCTTCGTGAGGGGTGACCATCTCCTCAAGAATCAGTTCCAGCCCCATGGTGTGGGCGCAGATGCCGTGAGCCTGGAAGTAATTGCACGTGCAATTCCATTCTCCGTTGTCATAGGTGATAGTGTGATCGTTATTATCGCCTTTAAAATGAGCTTCAAAAGTGTTGAATTGGATTCGTTCGCGCTCTTCTGCGTAACGTTTAGCCTTTTCGATCTTACCGATTAATCCACTGTCCATAGCGTCAGGCTCCGTTTCTTTTATTTAAACAAAAACACGCGCCATACATTAAAAGGCGAGTGTCATTTGTGATAACTCTGATCGGGCACGAAGTGTGCGTATCAAGCTAACTCCTGCATAGTGACTTCATTATAGATGGTTTTGAACTTATCGTCAATTGAAATTGCAAGGTTGTACTTTGTTTAGACCTACAAGGCTTCATGTGGGGTTCCAAGAGTTTCGTTTTTCTTCTGCCAATATTTCAAAAAAGCTTGTTTCCCTTGGAGCGGCGTGTTAAAACTGCTTGCCCAACGGGAGTACAAAGCGGTTTCTTCTTCCACAGCGCGTTTGCTCAGGTCAGAAAAAGCCTCCCTATCCAAATCCTCAACCGTTTTTATCCATTCATCTTCAAGCGCATCCCGCTCCTCATAAAATTCGCCCGGCAATACATGACCAATCGCCTTCCGATGAAAGGCTTCACGTTGATACCAGTATGCTTCCGCCCCCGGGTCGCCATCTGCAAAAACCGGGGCGACAGGCACATTGCCATATAGCCAGGGTTTGAAAAGCGAAATGCAGGGAGTGGAGCTTCCGGTCAGCCAGATTTTAACATCATCGTTCAACTCAACAATCATGCTGGCGGTAGTCTGGTCTCCAACCAATCCGCCGGCATGCATGCATGCGCTGGCGACGCTGGCTTGGGTGAGCGGATGTCTTACATCCTCCCGATGGGAGCGCAGTGCCTTCATCAGATCTTTGGTGCTTTCTGCGGTTGACAGGCACGCTCCGGTTTGTGACAGCCGATTGGCAGAACCTGAAAAATGAGAGAAGAGGGGTTCAAAGTGCTTTTTCTTGAAATCAATTGTCTTGCCACCGCTATAGGCATCGCCATCTGTACCGATTGTGAGTCGATTGGAGATGCTCCCGCGGTCTACCCGTTTATAGACCCAGTTCCGTGCAGATGTTTCGAGGATGTAAAGCTCCTTACGATCCATTATCAGGTAAGAATTGTCATAATAAAAGTTGTGATCAAAACCGCAGTTCCCACCTTGACCGTATTCTTCGAGAAGGCTGATGATCACATCGCGGGTTTCCTGGGCGGTTGTGCCGCGCTCGAGGCCCAGGCGGAGCAAGTCCATACCCGTAAGTCCGGTTTTAGCATATTTACCTTTGGTGAAGACAGCCTCGTTGCCGATGCAGACACCGTGTTCATTTACCCCCATTTCTCCACCCCACATCCAGGTTGGCCGGGAGAGGAGCAAAGCATGGGTGTGTTCTGCCTGGCTGATGCTGATATAAGTCGCTTTTAGAGTTGTGTCTTTAGCGTAATCAGCGGCAGGGAAGACTTGATTAACCTGGGGTTCGTTAGGTGAGCGGTCACTGTTTTTGGCAAAAAGTGCTTTTGAAGGGGTGATCAGACCAATTGTGTCGCACATAATTCTCCTTTTTTGTAATAAATATATGGTCAGTTAATAATCATTTGCCTGGTCGTCTGAATGAAGGGTTTGTGCAAGCGCTTCCCATTCACTTAGCAGGGTTTCGAGTCGCAGGCTGACAACCCGGTAAGCTTCGGTGATTTTTTGTAGTTTGTGTGGATCTGCCGGTGGGGATGCAAGCTGGGTTTCGAAAGCAGCTTTCTCGGTTTCGACAGCATGGACTTTGGCTTCAACGTCTATCAGTTTTTTTTGAATCTGCTGACGCTGGTTGCGGCTGAGCGTTTTTTGGACTGGTGTTTCACCCTTTTCTTCAGGTTTCTCAGAAACGATGACAACCCCAGGGATTTCCGGTTTGTTGCGATTGTTCAAAAATTCTTTATATTCAGAATAACTGCCTTTGTACACCCTTAAATTTTCCTGGGCTGGAAGGAGCTCCCAAATCTGGGTTGCCAGAGCATCGATGAGATATCGGTCGTGCGACACCAGCAAGATCGTCCCCGGATAATCGGAAAGCACGTTTTGCAGCACCTCCTGGGTGGGAAGGTCGAGATGGTTGGTGGGTTCGTCCAGCAGCAAGAGGTTGGCGTCGGAAAGTGCCAGCTTTGCCAACGCAAGTCGTCCGCGCTCGCCCCCGGAAAGCGTTGCAACCCGGTCAAAAACCTGTTCACCCTGGAAACCATAGCGTGCCAGGTAATTGCGAATCTCAGCTGGCAGCATGTTAGGCGCGACGGTGTTGATTTCCTGGATCAGGTCATTGGTGGGGTCCAGGTCCTCGTGTGCCTGGGCGAAATAACCCACTTTCAGGCTGGCACCGAGCTGTGTCCTGCCGCTGAAAGCCGGTATTTGCCCCAAAATCGTCTTCAGGAAGGTGGTTTTGCCGGCACCATTGGGACCAACCAGAGCGACACATTCACCACGCTCCAGAACGAGATCTGGGCTGGTGAAGAGAGGGCGACCCTCGTCCTCATAACCAACCTGAAGGTCGTAGGTGCGTAAAACCAGATCTCCAGAGCGACCGATGGTCTTTAGGCGCAAGTGCATCGGTCGGGTATGGTTTTTGGGAGCGGTGAGGCGGCTATCCTGCAGCAAGCGTTCCAGCCGGCGCTGACGACCACGCGCCTGGCTGTTGTTTTGGCTGCCCAGGTTTTTACGGATGTAATCTTCCTGCTTTTCGATGTATTCGGTTTGAGCTTCATATTCTGCCAACCGACGGGTGTAACGCTCCTGGCGCTGATGCAGGTAGGCTGTGTAATTTCCGCGGTAAACCTCCAATGAAGGCGTCATTTCCCAAATCACACGAGCAGTTTGGTCGAGAAAATAGCGGTCATGCGAAACAATGACAACTGCACCGGTCCAGTCTCGCAGATAAGCTTCCAGCCACTCCACGGCGTTGATATCAAGATGGTTGCTGGGTTCGTCTAATAAAAGTATGTCGGGGTCTTCCAGCAGAATGCGAGCCAGGCGGGCGCGTGTACGCTGACCACCAGAAAGTTGCTGGAGTGGTCGCTGATAGTCCGACTCGTCAAAACCCAACCCGTTGAGTGTCTGCTGGATGCGGTTGTTATAGGTGTAACCGTCTTTCATGTCAAACTGATGCTGCAGTCTGCCATAGCGAGTGAGGATTTCGGGATCACAGTCAGGGTCTTGCATCTGAACCTCAAGCTGACGCAGTTCGTCGCCCAGATCAATAAGCTCTCCGAAGGCAACCAGGCAGCTGCCCCACAAGGTGCCTTCAGTCTCGAGGACTGCTTCTTGCGGCAGATAGCCTACACGCAGCCCACGGGAGCGGAATAGTGAGCCTTCGGTCGGTTCGTCTTCGCCAGCCAAAATGCGCAACAAGGTGGTTTTGCCAACCCCGTTTGAGCCAACAATGGCAATACGGGCATTGTGGGGAATGGAGATGTTGATCCCATCAAAAATATCCACCGGTCCAAAAGAGCGACCTAAATTCTGTGCGGTTAACAGTGACATAACAGTGAAAGTATACCAGTGAGAACTAAGAATAAATCAAAACACTTGTTGTTCGAGCAGGGTTACGATCATGAACAGGGCTCCTTCGAGGGAAACTTGTGCCGGTCCGCTCGCTTATACCTACAGTGTCGGGAGATCCTGTCGAACGGTTAGTTTGGAGACTGGTGGGAATAAGTCTTTTTAAGCCTACGGAAATTCAACCAGCAAAACCGATCCATCTTCGCCGCTCATGGATAAATAAAAATGCCTTGTTGTACCGCTTTCATCGTCAAAAGCAACCCCTCTGTGTGGTATCGCGCCTTGCTCCATCCAGGTAACAACAAACGGCTTGTCTGGTAAAAATTCATCTAACGAATATAACACCTTGCTTTCATAAAATTCAATGTTCCCATCTTCTTCTTGAGAATTTATTTCAATAAACCTAAAATTCTTTACCGCGAGGTTTGTTGTAAAAATAATCTTTTGAAAGCCCGCCTCTTCAAATTCTTCAACAGCATCATACTTGTTGATCAGTTCGTCTGTTGCATATTCAACACTTATAATCAACTCTTCCGGTTCAGAAACACCAGTGTCAAGCCGCTCTGAGTCTGTAATACCGGGAAAATCCGCGTCGGTTGGTTCTGACTCAGTACTTACAGAAACATCAGTGTTGGTTGGTGCTGGAACATTTTTATCCGGCAATGATGGATTTGCACATCCGGCAATCAACATGGACAAAGTCGTCATAAGAAGTAACAGCAATTTAATTTGTTTCATACAAAATTCCTTTTTAACGTTGAATTTGTGTAACTGTTTGTCAAATTTTCTGTAAATTCGTGACAAATCTATCCGCCGGTCCAAATGCGCGGCTTGAATTTTGCTTGGTTAATCGTGACATGCCAGTGAAAGTATACCAGCAGGCAAAATAATTAAAATCACCCGTCAAATAGAAAAGACATTATAATTTCCTCAGGTATATAGATATGAAATCTTATTACAACTATCTTTGAGCTTGGCGACAGAACGCTGGTCAGCGTTCATTCAACTGTTGTCGCAAACCAACCGTCTCCTGAGAAGTCTCTCTGCCTTCTGGATCCGCTGGCATGTGGCAGCGGTTTTTTTTATTTCCAGCACACAGCTGGAGAAGGAGGCAGAATAGACACTTATCTCCAAACTCTTATTAAATTACATTAGATTATTTTTAATTGTCGAGTTCACTATTGAATTCGGCAAGCCATATTATTTATTGGAGAAGGAACAATGCGAGAAAAAATAACTAAATTCTTTGCTTCCCGCTGGGGGATTATTCTGGTAGGTGGCGTCATAGGTATTCTGGGTCCTGTTTTACAAAAATTGGGCAATCCTCCTAATATGGGAATCTGTGTCGCCTGCTTTGAGCGCGATATTGCCGGCGCTCTTGGTTTACACCGCGCAGCGGTAGTTCAATACATTCGTCCCGAGATTATCGGTTTCGTCCTTGGCTCAACCATAGCCGCGTTACTCTTTCGTGAGTTCAAGGCGCGGGCTGGTTCCGCCCCGATCGTCCGTTTTGTTTTAGGTGTGTTCGCCATGATTGGCGCTTTGGTCTTCCTCGGCTGCCCCTGGAGAGCAGGGTTCCGGTTGGCTGGAGGTGATCTGACTGCCCTGACCGGTATTTTCGGTTTGGTGATTGGAATTTGGATTGGCGTTTATTTCCTTCGCTCCGGTTTCAATCTTGGTGCCAGCAAGAAAACCTATCCCGCGGTTGGCTGGATCATGCCCGCCATAATGGTTGGATTGCTGCTGCTGCGGATCTTCCTGCCCGTCTTTAGTGAGGGTGGACCGATTTTCACAAGCGAAAGTGGTCCTGGCTCGATGTATGCCCCGCTCTTGATCTCTTTGGGTGCAGGATTATTGATCGGCTTCCTGGCGCAGCGCAGCCGCTTTTGCACGATAGGCGCTGTGCGGGATGTTATCCTGATCCGCGATACCCTCCTGCTCAGTGGTGTCTTAGCATTGGTTGTGGTTGCCTTCCTGACCAATCTTACATTAGGACAGTTTAAGCTGGGTTACACGGCTATGCCAATTGCCCACAGCAACCTGCTTTGGAACATCCTTGGAATGGTTCTGGCAGGGCTTGCCTATGCGTTAGCTGGCGGCTGCCCGGGCAGACAGCTGTTCCTGTCCGGTGAAGGTAATGGTGATTCAGCCATTTTTGTTCTGGGAATGATCACCGGGGCAGCAATTGCCCATAACTTCAATCTTGCCGGCAAAGCAGACACGATGATGGACGGCGTGCTTCAGGTAGGCGGCATTTCGTCTTATGGCATGATAGCAGTTGTTTTGGGTCTGGTGGTTTGCGTGACTATTGGCTTCACCATGGGTCAAAAAGTAGCATAGCAAGGAGATTAAAATGAATATAACAGTAGATGTTCGCGGGCTGTCCTGCCCTCAACCGGTAATTTTGGTTCAAAAAGCGATTGAAAAAGGAGAATTTCCTCTTGAGATCCTCGCCGATTCGGTTACTTCACGCGAAAATGTACGCAGAATCGCTGAAAAACTCGGTTGCAATGTGGAAATCATTGAGCAAAATGATGAGTTTAGACTGGTAATTAGCAAATGAGCATAGCTGCACCAGAAAATCCTTCTTCAAGGACAAAAGATGGTGCTCTTTACCTGGATAACGCGGCGACTTCCTGGCCTAAACCGCCAGGAGTCGCCCAGGCGATGGCACGCTTTCTGGAAGAAATCGGAGCAAACCCAGGGCGATCGGGGCACCGACTTTCAATTGAAGCTGCGAGGGTTGTATATAACGCGCGTGAGGCAATTGCTGGCTTGTTTGGTGCCCCCGATCCTTTGCGCGTAATTTTCGGGTTAAACATTACCGATGGAATCAACCTGGCACTGCACGGTCTCTTGAAACCTGGTGACCATGTCATCACGAGCAGCATGGAACACAATGCTGTTATGCGCCCTCTGCATGACCTCACTGATCAAGGAGTCAGTTTCACGCGAGTTCTCTGTAATTCCGATGGAACCCTGGATCCCAGCATGATCGAACAGGCTATTCAGCCAAATACACGCTTGATTGTGCTTAACCACGCTTCGAATGTTTGCGGAACAATCCTGCCTATAAAAGAAGTGGGGCAGATTGCCCGCCAGCACAATCTACTCTTTTTGCTGGATACTGCCCAAACTGCAGGCGTAATCCCGATTGATATGGAAAGCGATAGCATTGACCTGTTGGCTTTCACCGGGCACAAATCACTTTATGGTCCCATGGGTGCCGGAGGGTTAATCATCGGTCAGCGCATTAACCCAAATGATCTTCACCCCCTCCGCCAGGGTGGAACCGGGAGTCGTTCCGAACGGGAGGTGCAGCCCAATTTTTTGCCGGATCGCTTTGAAAGCGGAACCCCCAATGCTGTTGGTCTTGCCGGGTTATTGGCTGCCTTAGAGTGGCTGATAAAACAGGGGGTTGACACAGTTCGAGCCCACGAGCAGGCATTATGTGCAGAAATGTTGGAAGGCTTGCGCCAGATCCCAGGCGTAACGACCTACGGCACCCTGGATGCCTCCAGGCAGACTGCAACCATTGCTCTAAACATTCGGGAGATCGAACCATCAACAGTTGGCTTTCGGCTGGATGAAGAATTCAACATTTTAAGCCGGGTTGGATTGCATTGTGCACCATCAGCTCACAAGACACTTAACACTTTTCCGAGAGGCAGTGTTCGCTTTGGGTTGGGTGTTTTTAACACCTCAGAAGACATCCATCACACCCTGGGTGCCGTGCACCAGCTGGCAAAATAGGTTTCATAAACATGGATTATGCGGTAATTTTGGTCGATTCCACCAGCCTCGCGCTGCGAATTGAAAAATTAATGAAAAGAGAGGGTCTTTCCTATAAACTGATCCCCGTTCCACGGCATCTTAGTTCAGACTGTGGGGTTTGTGTACGCATCTTGAAACAGGATTCAGAAGCTGCAAAAGCATTGCTTGACGAAAACCAGGTTGAGATCCAGTCCATTGAACCACTTGAGACCAGGCGATCAAGCTGATTGCGCTACCTCAATCAGCAGGGCTAAATCGAAATTCCACGATAAACAAAAAGGAGGTTGCACTACAGCCAACCTCCGATGCTATTGATTATGGAAATTGCTGCCTGTTACGGAATCTGCGGCAGGGCATCTTCCCGGGCGTAGATCATTCCAACCAGTCCCCTTCCGGTGTGCGCGCCTAAAGCTGTTCCCAGATTAAATTCAGGCAGCCAGTTGACCTGGAAGACACGGTCCATCGCTTCTTTCAGCATCTGCCCGCCTTCAGGGTTTGCAGCCGTACAGATTTGCACCTGCAAACGGGAACCTTCGGCGAATCTTTGCAGTGCCAACTCGGTGAGACCGCCAATAGCTTTCTGGAAAGAGCGTTTTTTAAGTTTGTCGTAATATTTACCGTCTTCTTTGCTGACCTCGATCACAGGTTTGATCCCCAAAAGAGATGCCAGCAAGCCTTTAAGGTGACTGATGCGCCCGCCGGCGATCAGATATTTCAGGTCGGGCAGCGTGAAGTGGGTAAAGGTGGCTTGATGAATCTCGTTTAGCTTTTCCAGGGTCTCCTGCAGGGATTTCCCGGCAGCTTGCATTTTTGCCGCCGCCAAAACCGGCCAGGCTTGCCCGGCCGAAAGTGTCAGTGTGTCGACAAGGTGAATCCGGGGGTTTCCAACCGCCTCTGCGGCTTGTTTGGCGACGCTGAAAGTGGCGCTGAGCCCCGAAGAAATGTGGATTGAAAGAATGTCGTCATCTTCCTTCGCCAGGCGCTCATAAACCTCAACAAATTCACCGATAGAAGGGGTCGAGGTTATTGGCATCGTGGCACTTGCGTCCATCATGTCATAAAACCTTACCGGGTCAATATCAACGCCTGCCTGGTAGGAAACGCCATCAACATCAACTTTAAGGGGTACCATGGTAACGTCAATTTGCTGACATTCCTCAAAAGAGAGGTCGGCACCGCTGTCTGTAACGATTTTCATTTTTCACCTCAGGTCTGCAGAGTTAGGCCATTTATAGTATGTGATTAAACAACCATATCGACCATCAATAGATTCTACACTATTCAAAGCTGGATTTTAAATACTTGTAGAAATTGGTGACAAACGTCAACCCTCGCGCATGCCATTTGCCATCGAACCCAGTTTTTTAGCACTTACTAACTTAGGGATTTTTGCAGCAATTTTCATTATGAAACTGTCGTTGTCAATCATGAGATTGATTGTGCATCTGACTCCGAGCACAGACTTGCGAAGATATTATTGATTTCTTTTTTGTCACAAGTGGCGAGTTCAGAACGTGAGCCTTGTGACATTGCGTATTCATACAGCGTCGGTACGGGCGGGTTCAATCCATGAGCGCTGTGCGATCAACCAATCAGCCAAACCCGCCCTCGTTGAGGCAGAGTTTCATTCCGTTTTCAAATCATTTCCACTGTTCCTGGGTTGGGCGGGTCTTGCTGAGTTTCGGATTATTGGCGTTCGTGATTGGGACCCGCCCGTACAGTGGCTTAATATGATGGAAATTATTTCGATTAAATAATCTCGGTACGTGCGGGATTCAAGACGTGAGCCTTTTGACATTGCCCAATCCGGACAAGACGATCGTGTTGTAGGGAACGCGGCTTGTCCCGTTCCGAAAAGGCGATGGTGCCGTCGGGACCTTATTTGTCCCGTTCCGTTCCGGTATCTGGTGTGAATTTGCGGAAGGGGTCATGCCTTGCTGCGCAGGCACAGGTCCCCTTCCCTGATATTAATATCGAGCGTCCGTGATTGGGACCCGACCGTACGGTTTTGATTTATTATTGAAATTATTCCGATTGGAAAATGTCGCATACGTGTGGATTCAATACATGAGCCTTCTGAGATTGCTGAGGAAAAGAGTAAGGACGGGTTCAGGATGTGAGCGTTTTGGTAACACCCAATCCGTAAAACCCGCCCTCCTTTAGACAGAATTTCTTTCCGTTTTCATATCATTTCCGTTGCCCCCGCCCTGGTTAAATTAAGGCAAAAACTATGGTTTTTCATAATGAGAATTGTTGTGACTTTTGCGATTTTATACTCAAAAATCCGTTTGGGATGATATTATTAATTGCGTGTTTACTCGTTTCCCAAAAAATAAATTTAATTAATGGAGACCTAATGAAATCGCATCAAAAACCCTTTTTCGTTCTGATGGTAATTGTCCTTTTAGCAGGTATGATCGGCTCGCAGTCGCCAAAACCTGTCCAGGCTGCCAATCCTCTTCGCATCAGCCAGGTTTATGCAGGTGGTGGAGCAGCCAATTCGTCTTACACAAATGACTTTATTGAAATTTATAACTCAGGCAGCGGTCCGGTCTCACTGGCAGGGATGTCTATCCAATATACAACGGCAACCGGTGATGAAATCTTCGGCGGATCGGCTAATCAAATTACAGAATTACCTGATGTTACTCTGGTTGCAGGACAATACTACCTTATTTTGGGTGGCGGTGGATCGGGCGGTGCTCTTTTGCCAACACCTGATTTAATTGATGCTTCTCCAATTGCTATGAGCCACGGTCAGGGGAAAGTCGCCCTTGTTAACAGTTCAGGCTCACTTGGTTGTAATGGTGGCTCAAGCCCGTGCACACCCGCACAATTGGCACTGATTGTGGATTTGGTTGGATATGGAAGCGCAAACTTTTTTGAAGGGTTATCAGCAACATCAGGACTAACAGTCACAACTGCAGCTCTCCGATTAGATGGCGGTTGCACGGATACGGATGATAACAACGCAGACTTTATCTCTTCTACCCCGACACCTCGCAATTCAGAATCCTCAAAGCATTCATGCGGAACAACGGAAGTGATTGGCTCAGACCTTCGTATAAGCCAGGTTTACGGTGGTGGGGGCAATACCGGTGCCCCTTATACGCATGATTTTGTTGAATTGTTCAATTCGGGCAGCATCCCGGTTTCATTAGCGGGAATGTCTGTCCAATATACCAGTGCTGCTGGCACTGGTAATTTTGGGGCAAACACCGGTCAATTAACTGAATTACCTGATGTAACGATTAACCCAGGGCAATACTATCTGATCCAGGAAGCAGGCGCTGCAACGGGCGTTCCTTTGCCAACTCCTGACCATATTGACCCTACTCCAATCAACATGAGTGGCACTAATGGTAAGGTGGCTTTGGTCAACAGCACAACCACGCTTGGTTGTAATGGTGGCTCGACCCCTTGTTCCCCGGAACAATTGGTTTTAATCGTTGATTTAGTCGGTTTCGGCAATGCCAACTTCTTCGAAGGTGCTGGTGCAGCGCCAACTCTTACAAACTCAACTGCCGCCCTTCGCAAGGGTAATGGCTGCATCGATACGGATGAAAACAGTCAGGACTTCGACGTCCTGGCACCAGCCCCGCGAAATATGGCTACTCCTGCACAAACCTGCGGTCCGGCGGTTGATATCCCCCCGACGGTGAGCGCTACATTGCCGGCGAACAATGCCACGAACATCGCGCCAGACACAAATATTACGATCACTTTCAGCGAACCAGTAACGCTGGCTGAGGACTGGTACACTATCAGCTGCGGCGCTTCCGGCGCGCACACAGCCGTGGTCACCGATGCGAACCCAATTTTCACGCTTAACCCTGACAGCAACTTTACTGCCAATGAAGTCTGTACGGTCACGGTTGTGGCAGCTAACGTGAGCGACCAGGACGCGCCGGTTGATGCAATGGTAGAGGATTACGTCTTCAGCTTCACCATCGCTGAAGGCTGCGGTGGTGACTTTACTCCAATTTACGAGATCCAGGGTTCTGACATGAGATCGCCGATGGAAGAGCAGACTGTTACCACCGAAGGTGTGGTGGTTGGTGACTTCCAAACTGGCGGTAAGAACGGTTTTTACATCCAGGATGAAGTTGGCGATAATGATGAAGCAACCTCAGATGGAATCTTCATTTATTACCTCACTGCCCCCGATGTGGTTGTGGGTGACAAAGTGCGCGTTACCGGAAAGGTAAGTGAATATAACGGCGCGACCCAGATCACCGGCTCTGCCATGCAGATCTGCTCGAGCGGAAACGTAATCGAACCCACAGAAATAAGCCTGCCGGTTGAATCGGTAGACGCTTTTGAAAAGTATGAGGGCATGCTTGTCACCTTCCCCCAGAGCCTGATCATCGCTGAATATTTTGACTATGACCGCTATGGCGAGATCGTTCTGACCTCGCAGCGACATATGACCCCCACCGCGATCGTTGAACCAGGTCCCGCAGCCCAGGCAGCCGCGGAAGCTTATTTGCTAGACAGGATCACCCTGGACGACGGACGCACCCCTGCAAATCCACACCCCGCCATCCACCCGAACGGGCAGGAATTCACCATGAATAACTTGTTCCGTGGCGGAGGCACTCTCACTAACGTAACCGGTGTCATGGATTATATGTTCAATCTTTACCGCATCCAGCCCACCCAGGGCGCGGTTTATGAGGACGTAAACCCGCGCTCAGATGCACCTGATATTGCTGAAGGTGACCTGACGATCGCCAGTTTTAACGTATTGAACTATTTTGTCACCCTGGACGGCAGTGGCAACCGCTGTGGACCTTCCGGCAACATGGAATGCCGGGGTGCTGATAACGAAAAGGAATTCGAACGCCAGCGCGCCAAGATTGTGGCAGCACTGGAGGAGATTGATGCCGATGTCTATGGTCTGATGGAGATCGAAAACGACCGACCAGGCGGAGGCGACCCGGTTGCCGACCTCGTGGCAGGGCTGAACGAAATTCAGGGCGCGGGCACTTACGCATATATTCAGACCGGCGCGATTGGCACCGACGCGATCAAGCAGGCGATCCTCTACAAACCCGCTTCGGTCACACCGGTCGGTGATTACAAGATCTTGGATTCGAGCGTGGACTCACGTTTTAAAGACACTGCCAACCGACCGGTTTTGGCACAGGTCTTTGAAGATAACCTGAGTGGCGAACAATTTATCGTAGCGGTCAACCACCTTAAATCCAAGGGTTCAGTATGCACTGATGACCCTGATACTGGCGATGGGCAGGGTAACTGTAACCAAACCCGCCTGAAAGCCGCGCTGTCAATGGTGGACTGGCTGGCAGACGCAACGGTCTTCGGAGGTGTTGAGAAAGTTTTGATCATTGGTGATCTGAACTCGTATGACAAAGAAGACCCGATCGACGCGATCAAACTCGGCACTGATGACTTAGCCGGTACGAGTGATGATTACCTGGATATGATCCGCGAAAAACAAGGCGACGAAGCTTATGGCTATGTCTATGACGGTCAGACCGGTTACCTCGACTATGCACTGGCAAACCTGGCAATGGCAGAGATTATCCTGGATGTCAACTTCTGGCATATCAACGCAGACGAACCAGACATCATCGACTACGACAACAGCTTTAAACCACCAGCCCAGGCAGAATTGCTTTACAGGTCTGATTTTTACCGTTCATCCGACCACGACCCGGTAATTATCACCTTAAAAACAACTGCTCTTGCAGAGGTTTTCTACAATTTCCTGCCGATAATTTTCCGATAGAATTTTTATAGGTAGATTACAGCGCCCCGTATGTGGGGCGCTGTTTTTTTCTTATCGTAGAAAGAGTTGTTGTTTCCCCTGGTGAAACAGCGTGACAATCTGCATTTTTATCTTTCAACTTTGAAAACAATTAACCGCACCTCCTGTTAGCCATAAAAAAAACGCTCTATATGACACACATTAAAAGTTATTCTTCGCGATAATTAACCGGAGCAGATAAGCGTCAGATAATTGAGCGAAAACAACCCTTCTTCAACATAAATTATCGGTTAAAATAGAAGCATGGTCTGAGATGCGCGCAATAACACCGACCCCCTCCCCTGTTTTGGCAAAACACGTTGGGAACGACGTGGTGAGGAGGGTTGCGCCCTATCCGACAGACAGCTATTCAGAGCTCGTCCGTGAAGTTGGCTCCCTGGCTTTTTACAACAGGGATTTTTTGCTCTTTTTCCGCGGGCAAGACCGCGACTATCTCAACAAAGCCGGCAGCAGCACTTATTACCCCACGATTTATCGCAAAGACCTGCTGACCGCACAGGAAGCCCATTCCCGCTTCGACACGCTTGAATCAGCTGAACTTAAGCTCGCAGATATCCTGATTGCGGAGGGACTGGAAGGACGACAGGATGTGGAGCGCAGAAGCAACATTGCCCGGAGCATCCTGCAGCACTATGGCGTTTGTGACACGCCACTGTTGGATTTTACGCGCAGCCTGAGGGCAGCCGCCAGCTTCGCGCAGCGCAACAACCAGGAAGAGCGCGGGGTTGTGGCTGTTTTTGGGCTGCCCTATCCCACCAACCGGGTCACCTACAACAGTGAGAATGACCTCGTCATCGTGAACCTGCTCGCCACCTGCCCTCCCCTGGCGCAGCGCCCCCACTTTCAAGAAGGATGGCTGGCAGGCACGCTGGATATCACCCGTGATTATGGCAACAAATCTGAGCTTGATTTTAACAACCGCCTGGTTGCCAAATTTTCGATCCCCAACAACAAATCCTTTTGGGGTAATGACTTTGAAGGAATCCCCGAACACCTGCTCTTCCCCCCTGACGACCCAATGGTCCAGCTGACCGAAAGGGTCAAAGCCCAGGTTTTCAACGAAATGAAAAACATATTCATGCTCTGATCGTTTCTTGCAGAGAATGATGATTTGTTCCTGTTAATACGTCCCTTCTTTTTGTGCTATTTGTCAATCGAATGTGCGGTAAAATCCAATCGAAATGAAAAAGAAGAAAAAGATGCGCAACTCGGTTAAAGCCGTCATCATCGAGGATGGCAAATTGCTGGTTTTGCGAAAAAACAATGAAAATGGACCTTACACAGTTTTGCCCGGTGGTGGGCAAAACCACGGTGAGACCCTGCACAAGGCGCTTAAACGCGAGGTTGTTGAAGAGATCGGGGCAAAGGTAAAAATCGGCAGGCTGCTGCATATTCGCGAGTATTTGTCTGAAAATCACGGTTTTGCGCTCGAAGACTGCGAAATCCACCAGGTAGAATTCTTCTTCAAGTGCAAATTGCGGGAGGCATACCAACCAAAGAACGGGCAAGACCCTGATCCACACCAGGAAGGTGTCGCCTGGATTGGGCTGAACCAGCTGGAAGAAGCCAATTTTTACCCGGCTGCCTTAAGAAAGATCCTGAAAGACCTGAAACACAACGATTCCCCCATGTATCTGGGCGAGTGTAATTAGTTTGCTCATCAGCCCCTCTGCGTAAAGGTATAATGAGAAAATTAGCAGGAGTGTTTTCCCACTCCGAAAGGATAAGCATGCGCGAAGGCATCCTCTCTAACGACGAATTATTATTTCTTCAAAAAGAAAAACGCACTCTGAACGACCTGCACAAAACCCTGGGCAGCTTCAATCTGCCAACCGACGACCTTGCCAAGCTACGAAGCGCGATCGACCAGCTCGACGAGCTTTTTTTGATCGTTGCAGCCGGGGAATTCAATGCCGGTAAAAGCGCACTGGTCAACGCTCTGCTGGGCGAACGCGTTTTGCTGGAAGGCGTTACCCCCACCACCGCACAAGTCACCCTCTTGCGCTGGGGAGAAGCTTTCAACGAGGTAGTTGTTGACGACGGTTTTGCGATTGTGACCCACCCGCTGCCTTTGCTTAAAGAGCTCAATATCGTCGACTCACCTGGCACCAACGCCATCAACCGCCAGCACGAACGACTGACCAGCGAATATGTCCCTCGCTCTGACCTGGTGCTTTTCGTAACCTCGGCTGACCGTCCGATGACCCAAAGCGAACGGGTTTTTCTGGAAGGCATTCTCACCTGGGGGAAGAAGGTCGCATTAGTGGTTAACAAGGTTGATATCCTTGAGAATGAACAGGCAAAAGAGCAGGTGCGCGGGTTTGTGAGTGATAATGCCGAAATGATTTTGGGCTACAAACCTGAAGTATTCCTTGTCTCTGCGCGCCTTGCACAAAAAGCCAGCCAGTCACAAGACCCTTCAGAAATCACCCGGTTGAATGCTGAGAGCGGTATTGTCGGGTTGGAAAATTACATTAACCAAACCCTGGATAACAAAACCCGCCTCGAGCTCAAACTTAGGAATCCGGTCGGTGTGGCTTTAAACCTGCAGCACAGCGCTTCTGAGGCGATTACATATCAAATCAACGATTTGCAGCAAGATGCCAACCTTACCAGCGAGCTGGAGACTTCGATTGAAAAATATCGCCAGGAACTGGCAGACGAGCTCCCTCCGCGCCTGGCAGAGGTGGAAAACATTCTGATCAATTATGAAAATCGTGGAAGCGACTTTTTTGAACGCACGATGAAACTGACCAACATCTTCAACCTCGCTAAAACCGAACAGGTAAAAGAGCAATTCCAGGTCGAGGTGCAGGGCGATGTCTCGACCGATATAGATAGCAAGGTGCGCGGCATGATCGATTGGTTGATCGATAAAGACCTGAACGTTTGGTACCAGGTGGCAGGCGCGCTGGAACGCCGCCAGGCGCAGTCTAAACGTGAACTGCCTTCGTCAAAATCGCCTCAATCCGAGCGGCGCAAAGAGCTGATTGGAAACGTCAGCCAAACCATCAGCCTGATCGTCAACCGCTATGATCGCAAACAGGAAGCCGAAAAACTGGGTGATTACGTCCAGGAATCGGTTGCCCAGACCGCACTTTTTGGCATCGGAGCACTGGGGGTAGGCGCGATGGTAGCAACTGTTCTAACAACAAAAGCCCTCGATGTGACCGGTATCGTTACCGCAGGCGCATTGGCAGTATTGGGGTTGTTTGTCATCCCATACAAGCGAAAAAAAGTCAAAGAGGATTTCGAAGTCAAAATGCAAGAAATCCGCACAAATCTGAAAGAGACCCTGGCAAATACTTTTAACCACGAAGCGGAAGCTGCCGTAAACCGCCTGAATGAAAACATCTCCCCTTATGTTGATTATGTGCGTAAGGAACAAGATCGTCTTGAGGCAGACCGCCAAACCCTGCAGGAAGTGCGGGTTCAACTTGATGAGCTCTCCAACGAAATTGGACAACTTTAGGGTTTCAAACGGGATTTTTTGACATGACCGACAGCGCCCAATTGCCCCAAAGACTGGGCAGGCAGACAATTTACGAGAGCGAATTTCTTAGTTTGCACCTCGATCAGGTGCGCCAACCAAATGGTTTCATAATCGAAAGTTTCCATTTTGTGGATTATCCCAGACCAGCAGTCGGTGTGGTGGTTGAGGATGAAGAGGGGCGGGTTGTGCTGGTTCGCGTGCCCCGCTACACCGTCAATACCTGTACCTGGTCGATTCCGGCGGGGGGAGTGGACGAGGGCGAAGATTTGCTAGCATCAGCTCAACGCGAGGTGCGCGAAGAGACCGGTTTTGAATCGAGCGGACACCGCCTGGTTTATTCCTACTATCCCCAGGACGGGAGCAGTAACAAGCTCTTCCATATCGTTTTTTGTGAGGCAGGGCATCAAACTGGAACTTTTGACCCCAATGAGATCAGCGAAGTGAGTTGGTTTTCGCGCAATGAAATTGAAGAAATGATTGACAATCACAGAATTGATGATGGTTTGGGGTTGACCGCGCTGTTGCTCTGGCTGCGAAAAGGGTAATCTGAGCCGGTCTTCCAAACACCAGATCTGAGTGACATTTGCTCAGTCCCCCAGGGATGCTGCTAAGCAATATCGCACGGTATTGATATATCATGGAACTTTTTTCAGTTGTAAAATGTCGGTGTGAGAGCCTTCAGGACATAAGCGCTTTGCCATCACCCAAGATGAATGTACGGGCGGGTTCAATATGTGAGCTTTGAAATTTCAACCTATCCGTCAAACCCGCCCACAATTCATAATCCCAATCTGGGTAAGGCGATCGTGTCGCAGGGAACATGGTCATGATGCTGCGAGCGAAGACAAGCAATCTGCCCTTTATCCGTCATTCTGAGCAAAGCGAAGCAATCCCGGAAATTAGAACATGTTCCAAACGCCTGACGGGAACACCCAGGGAGATCGCTTCGCAAAAGAGGCTCGCGATGACGTTTCCCCACCACCGTCTTTGCGAGCGCAGCGAAGCAATTCCGGCAAGTGAAACATGACGCAAATGTCTGACAGGAAGAACCAATGAGATCGCTTCGCAAAAGAGGCTCGCGATGACGCTTTCCCACCCCCGTCTTTGCGAGCGAAGACAAGCAATCTGCCCTTGACCGTCATTCTGAACGAAGTGAAGAATCTTGTCTTTGGCAGGTTAAGATCCTTCGTCCCTCAGGATGACAACACCCAGAGAGATCGCTTCGCAACTGAAGCTCGTGATGACGTTTCCCCACCCCCGATATTGCGTTCGGTGGACACATTAGCTCTTAATCCATTAAAATCGAAGTATGGCTAGGCAAGGTGCAAGCGAAGCAAAACCAAAAAATGGTCAAATCCTCTTTTGGCTTGGGATGGCGTTTTATCTGCTCACGCGCCTGATTGCCCTTGATAAATTTCCGATCTATTTCTTTTCCGATGAAGCCATCCAGACCATGTCTGCTTTCGACCTGATCAACCGCGGGTTTCGCGACCTCGAGGGCAACCTCTTCCCGCTCTTTTTCGAGAACGGACCGCAATTCAACCTCTCCCTTTCAGTTTGGCTGCAGGTTCTTATCGCCTGGCTTCCGCGCTCGGTTTGGCTTACGCGGGCTTTGCCGGCGATGATCAGCCTGGTTTTCCCGCTTTCCATCTCATTATGGGCGAAGGATTGCTTTAAAAGCAAACATTGGTGGCTGGTGTCCCTGATCATCAGCGCCGTGCCCACCTGGTTTCTTCACTCAAGAACAGCTTTTGAGACCTCGCTGGGGGTCAGTTTTTACAGCTTATTTCTGTTTTATTACCTCAAATACCGGCTTCAAAAGCGAAAAAACCTGCCTCCCGCACTTTTGTTTGGCGCTTGTGCTTTCTATTCTTACGCACCGCTGCAGTTAGTAGTGGTTGCCACGGGTTTAGCCCTCCTGGTGGTTGACTGGCGCTATCATTTTAAAGACAAAAAAGGGCTGCTGATTGGGCTGCTGTCTCTAATTGTTCTTGCCGCTCCTTATTTTCTCTTCCGTGTCAGCCATCAACAGGCTCTCAGCACACAGCTCCACCTGCTGCGCTCTTATTGGCTCAGCAATATCCCATTGCAGAACAAATTGGGGATTTTCCTTGGAAAATGGCTGCAAGGGCTCAACCCGCTTTACTGGTTTTTCCCTAATGAAACAGACATGGTGCGCCATCAGATGAAAGGGTTGGGGCACCTGCCCTGGTTTTTCTTGCCCTTTTTCCTGATCGGCTTGTGGAAGTGTCAAAAAAACTGGAGAGAGCCCGCCTATCGCCTCCCGCTTATTGCTTTGCTGGTTGGTCCACTTGGTGCTGCAATCGCTGATATCGCCATCACGCGCGTCCTGGTGATGATCGTACCTTTCAGTTTATTAATTTTCCTCGGGATAAGCCAGGTTATCGAATTCGTTTCTGAAATATTATCCCCAAAAAAATTGCCGGCTTGTCTCTCCGCTGTGGCTATGGTCCTTTTTTCCATCTGGATGAATTGGTATGCCATTGTCAGGGGTCCGCTTTGGTATCCCGAATATGGTCTTTATGGAATGCAGTGGGGTGCCCGGCAGCTTACTGAAAAAATTGTGCAATTCAGGGAAGAAAATCCGCAATCAAAGTTGATCATCAGCCCTGATTGGGCTAACAACACCGATATCCTCATGCGTTTCTTTTTGGGCGATCCCCTGCCCATCGAAATTGGCACCCTCCAGGAATATGACCTGTATTATCAGGAGATTGACTCAAATCAGGTCTTTGTTATTACCCCTGATGAATACGTCTGGGTGCTCAATAATCCAAAATTCGATCAGATCAATCTAATCGACACTCTGGATTGGCCGGATAGTCGTCCCGGGTTTTATTTTTTGAGCCTGGCGTATTCACCTGAAGCCGAACAGATTTTCGATGTCGAATTAGAGGAGCGCCGGCAACCAGAGACCACTGAGATGGACCTGTTGGGTCAGCGTGTTTCGATCACCTATTCACGCCTCGACCTGGGCACGATCGCCCACATCTTTGATGGCAACCACGCCACACCCATTCGCACGCTCGAAGCCAACCCACTCGAGATAGAGATTGATTTCCCACAGCCTGTCGAACTGCAAAAGATAACCACCCTGGTTGGTTCTCCTGCAACACGCTTTAGCATAATCATTGAACAGCCCGGGAATGCGCAGCCACTTTCATTTACCGAAACCGCATCTTCTTCAGACCAAATCCGCCCAATTACGATTGATTTTGGACGGATTCTCGAGGTTGAAAGGCTCAAAATTGAAATTGAAAGCCTGGGTGAGGGCGAACCCACTCACGTGCATCTATGGGATTTGCTATTGGATTAATCCCATTGCCTTGTTCTATGGAATAACAAATTCTCCGTTAATTGCTTCTTTCATTCGGTAATCAATGCTTTTGATCAGGACACTTCCATCGCTCAAATCAACCACACCGGAGACCCTTAACTCCACTTTTATCAGTCCGCTATCTATCTGACTAACGCTCAAGCCACTAAAGTTTTCTGTGAACACCATTGCATCTTCAACTCCTCCTTCTGAGCCGATGATCAAGGAGAGCAAGCTTTCACCTCCAGCCTGGCTGACAGAGAAATCGGACAGGACAATGGAACTCCCATCAAAGTCAATCACGATTTCATAAGCCTTCAGTTTTGAATAGTCACTGAGAATTTCTGCTGGAATGATTATTGGGTAATCTTTTATTCTTCTTTCCACCAAGCCTTCGAAAGCTAATTCATAATTCCCTGATCTAAGTGGCTGCTTCGTTTTAAAAGCCCAGGCGTGCCAGGGCAAGTCGTTTGAGCTGCGTTCTTCCTGAACCGGATAAAAATCGATTGGAAGGTTTTCGCCATCATCATTTTTTAATACAACCTTTAGTGGTGAAAATCGTGGGATAGAAAGAGATTCATCTTTCCAACTAAGCCTGCCGAATAATATAGTTCCATCAGCTTCCTGAACAATCTTAATACCTTCAATTTGAAGTGGATCCACTATTTCAGTTTCTTCGACTTGATTTGATTCCTGAGTTTGCAGAAGCTCATGATTCTCCTCTATTTCAAACCGAGGCAATGGAAGGCTGACGTCAATCACCGGCAAACCAATTTCAGGGTCGGTAATTTGGTTGAATGATATTGGTAACTCAATCTCTGTTGGGCTTAATTCTGGGTTTGCAAAAGGAGTGTTCGTCATAGTTAACTTGTACTCACCCTTGAATTTCTCTAAGGCAGGGCCAATCAGTTTGATTTCATAACCAGAAATTCCATCCCACCGCGCTCCCTGCTCTGTCAGGTCAATCGCTTTGTTAGCTTTAGAAAGTAATTGATAGACGGGTTTCGGGAAGAGATTGTGTTCATCCTCGGTATAGAGCATTTCCGGGGTTAGGCCACTGACTTTTAGCAGGAGAACGGTTTCGTCGGAGGTAGCATATCCATTAACCACCTGAAAAGTTACTCCATCAACCCTTATTGCTTCTTCACCGACAATCAGATAATCTCCGCTTGTTGAATTAGTCAATCCGACCCCTGGAATGAAGCTGAAAATTGAACGGATTGCGTTGACGGCATTTGGATTGAAATAAAGAAGTACCACGAAAAAAACAAGCAGTGTCGCCAGTCCGGTCAAAAGAACAGGACGAAACTTCAGCTGAGAGGAAATTTGTTTCTCTGGTTTTCGATATGCTTTGTTTAATTGCAACCGCAGACTATTCTTAAAGTTTTTATCTGGCATCGGCTGATCCATTACCTGAGCAATATAGTTTTCAATATTTAAATTGGGATTTGTGTTCATGAGTTCATCTCCAAATTGGACTTTATTCTTTCAATCAGCCTGTAAAAGGCTTTTTTTGTTGCTGATTCAGACTTCCCGATAACTCGCCCGATATCAGAAAATTTTAGATTCGCAATAAAGCGCAAACGCAAAAGTTCTTGTTCATCATCATTTAGTGTTTTGATATGAGCCGAGATCTGATGAAGTAATTCCTGATCAGAAACATAGTTTTCGAGGTTTGTTGGGTCAGAATACAGACTTTCTATCTCCTCAAAATCAATTTGCTTTACCTCGCGCAGATGTTTATAGAAAATATTACGAGCGATTGTAAAAATCCAGGCTTGGAAACGCCCCCTATGCCGATATTTAGGTAAATTTGATAAGACAGAAAAAAACAAAGTTGAAGTTAAATCTTCAGCGGTGGCAGTATCATGCACTCTGGAAAGGAAATACTTATAGATTCGATCCACAAACAAGTCATAGATAACAGAAAACCCCTCTTCTCCGTCAAGAACCGATTGGATAAGGTCTTCATTATCTTCTTGGTGCTCATGGTCAGCTTGCATAATCCAGGTCATAAAACTCTCCTCTTGGCTTTGATATAAATATAAAGTCAAAAACAATGAAAATGGGACAAAACAAAGCATTGGCAAAAATGAGATGCTTCTAATAAAAGATAAGGCTGATTGGAGAGATCAATCATCGGCGGACAGCGAGAAGGCTCATGCAACCAAAACTCGTACGGACGGGGTTTATCTCCGTCCGAGAACGATCATCTGATTAATCATCGGCGGACAGAGACGAGCCCTGTCCGTACGGATGTTAGTCGAGAGGTTTGAAGGTGAGGAGTTGGTTGCGGTAGTGTTCGTATTGTTTGCGGCGGGCGGCGATTTCGGCGGGCAAGCCGTCTTTGATATTCCATTTTATCTGCCAACAGCCTTCTATTTCAGCTGTCAAGCCTTCTATTTCATCCTTCTATTACAGCCTTCTATTTCAGTTTCTATTTCAGCCTTCCCATCCGTAAAAAACATGATATACTACTCACCGCTCTGGAGTAATCCGGAGACACTATTACACACGCCTTGGATCAGAAGCTCCCGCGTGCCCAAATGGGTTCGGATCTTCGTAAAACCAGGCGGAGGCATAACGCAAAGGAGTTATCATGCCAAATGTATCTATGAAAGCTCTCCTCGAGAGCGGTGTCCACTTTGGGCACAGAACCAACAAATGGAACCCGAAAATGCGTCCCTATATTTTCACCGAGCGCAACGGTATCCATATTATCGACCTCCAGCAGACAGTCAAGCTGGTGGAAGAAGCCTACAACGTGGTTCGCGACACTGTTGCTGAAGGCGGCAACATTTTGTTTGTAGGCACCAAACGCCAGGCACAGGAAACTATCCAGACCGAAGCAGAACGCTGCGGCATGCCCTATGTCAACCAGCGTTGGCTTGGAGGCACACTTACCAACTGGGTCACCATCCAGCAGCGTATCGTTGCATTAACTCAAATGGAAAAAATGTTCGAAACCGGCGAAGTAAATCGTCTGACCAAAAAAGAAGGTTTGTTGATTCGGCGTGAGATCAACCGTCTCACCACCCGACTGAGCGGTGTTCGCAATATGAAAACCTTGCCCGACTTGCTTTTTGTAGTTGATGTTGAGCGGGAAGATACCGCTGTCCGTGAGGCAGTTTTAAAGAATATCCCCGTTATTGCCATGATGGATACCAACTGTAACCCGACAAATATCGACTATGTTATCCCCTCCAACGACGACGCTATTCGTGCCATCAAACTGCTCATCGGACACATGGCTGATGCAGTTATCGAAGGTAAGATGATGCGGAAGGACGAAGAAGAAGAGGAAGTAGAGATTATCTCAACCCGTTCCGCCATTTCCCGAAAGATTGAGGACGAAGAAGAACTGGATGACGAAGATCTGCTCGGCGAGAGCACACGCGCTAAGATTGTGTTCGAAAAACAGCAAAATGATGCTGACAATGACACTGAAGGTGCCGACACAACTGAAAACGAAGAATAATAGCATCGAATTACTGAAAAGGACGAACAATGGAAGTTACTATTGAAATGATCAAAGAATTGCGCGAAAAAACTGGTTGCGGCATTATGGATTGCCGTACCGCGCTGCAAAATTCTAATGGCAATTTAGACGCCGCAATCGAAGAACTGCGCGAAAAAGGCTTGAAAAAAGCTGAAAAACGCGCTAACCGTGAAGCCTCAGAGGGTCGCCTCGAAGTTTATATTCACAGTGAAGGTCGCCTGGTGGTTTTGGTGGAAGTGAACTCAGAAACAGACTTTGTTTCAAAAACGGATATGTTCAAAGAATTGTCGCACGAAATTGCCCTGCAAATAGCTGCTGCAGCTCCCAAATACGTTTCAGAAGCAGGTGTTCCTGCCGAAGTGATTGAAGAAGAAAAAGCGATCATCACAGCCCGTGTTCGTGAAGAGGGCAAGCCCGAAGCTATCATCCCCAAGATTGTTGACGGCTTCTTGAAAAAATTCATGGACGAAAACGTTCTGCTCAATCAAAAATACATCCGTGATGAAAACAAGACCATTTCCGACCTGATCAACGATAAAATTGCTTCTCTCGGGGAACGCATCGTGGTCCGACGCTTCGTGCGCTGGGCTCTGGGCGAAACTACCCAGACCCCAACAGAAGAAGAAGCCGAATAAAAAATTCGAGAGCCAACGAAAAGTTGGCTTTCTTTTTGCAACCTAACGGAAAAACCGGAGGATCAATGAGCGAAGAAAAACAGGCTAATAAATACAATCGAATCCTGCTGAAATTGTCTGGCGAAGCCCTGGCTGAGCCCGGCGGCTTTGGCATTGCCCCTGCCCAAGCCATCCACATTGCACAATTGGTCAAAAAGGTCTATGACACAGGCGTTGATGTGGCGATTGTGATCGGTGCCGGCAATATCTGGAGAGGTGCAACCGGTGAAAACACGGGAATGGATCGGGCTACGGCAGATTATATGGGCATGTTGGCGACAGTGATCAACGCCCTGGCGTTGATGGATGCCCTTGAAAAAGTTAATGTCGTTACCCGCGTCATGTCTGCTATTGAAATGCGCACCGTTGCAGAGCCCTATATCCGCCGTCGCGCGATTCGTCATCTCGAAAAAGGGCGGGTGGTCATTTTTGGCGGTGGCACTGGTAACCCCTTCTTTTCCACCGATACCGCTGCCGCATTACGAGCTACCGAAATTGACGCAGATGTGGTCATCAAAGCCACAAAAGTGGATGGGGTTTACGACCGTGACCCCAAAATCCACCCCGATGCCGTTCGTTTCGACCGGCTGACCCACATCGATGCAATCAGTCAGCGGCTTAACGTGATGGACAGTACCGCTATATCGCTGTGTATGGACAACAACATGCCGATTTTGGTGCTCAACCTTTGGGAGCCTGGTGCACTGATGGCTGCCATTCACGGCGACCCCGTCGGCACCCTGGTAACAACTGAAAAGACTGCAGCCTGATTAACTCCGATCGAGATGAAAGAAGCGGCAATCCCGCTTCTTTTTTATGCTTGCAAAACAGTGATGCTGCCGGGTTTGGGCAGATGCTGGTTTGCTACGGTATAATTTCCCCAGCACAACCTGAGGAAGAAATATGACTGTGAAACGTATAACCCCTGCCTTGTTTGAAAAACTGGTTCGGTTGGCAGCGTTGGAACTGACCAACGAAGAAACCAAGTATCTGTTCGAAGAGATGAACCATCAACTCGCTTCTGTAGAGTCTCTTAACCAGATCCCAATTCCGGATGATATCCAACCCTCTTTACATGGTGTTGAGCCAGAAGGAGCCGGTCCGAGACCTGATCACTGGCAGCCTTTCCCAGACCCGGAACGGATTGTCGCCTTAGCCCCTGAAAGTGAAGATGGAATGATTGCTGTGCCGGATGTCAGGGGGGCGAAATGAGCCTTACTGCCCTGAGTGCATTTGATATTGCCCAAAAAGTACGGGCTGGCGAACTGAAAGCAAGCCAGGTAACTGAAGCAGCCCTCAACCAGATCCGCAAGGTTGACGGGATTTCTGGTAGTTTGAATGAATACAAGCTTACTGACGAAGAAGAGCAAAAAGTGCACGCTTTTATCCAGGTAACCGAAGACATGGCAATGGCACAGTCCAAAAAAGTGGATGAAGCAATTGCCAAAGGGAAAGACCCCGGTCTTCTTGCTGGTGTTCCAATCTCAATTAAAGACATTTTTTGCGTTGAAGGAAGCACCACTTCCGCAGCCTCCAAAATTTTGGCAAACTTCAAGGCGCCTTATACCGCCACTTCGGTCCAAAAACTGATCGACGCAGGTGGGGTTATTATGGGCAAGGTCAACCTGGACGAATTTACCTTCGGTTCTTCCACAGAATCAAGCGCCTTCCAGCCCGCGACCAACAACCCATGGAACACTGAATATGTTCCCGGAGGTTCCTCCGGTGGATCAACCGCCAGCGTTGCTGCAGAAGAAACCGCGCTATCACTGGGAACAGATACCGGGGGTTCAATCCGCCAGCCTGCTGCTTTTTGCGGCGTAGTGGGTTTAAAACCCACCTATGGTCGGGTTTCCCGGTTGGGGCTTATCGCTTTTTCCTCCTCACTGGATTGCCCGGGTCCGATTTCGAGAGATGTCCGCGATGCCGCTCTGATGCTGCAGGTGATGGCTGGGCAAGACCCAAAAGACAGCACATCCTCTGCTCGTCCAGTCGGAAATTACCTCCAGTCTCTTGAACAGGACGTCAAAGGGTTGCGGATCGGACTTTCACCGGACTATGAAGCTGTTTATTATCCTGATCTTGAAAGCGGTGAGTTGTTACGCGAACCAATTCAAAAAGAAGTGCGCGATGCCGTTTTGTCTGCTGCCGACGTGCTCGCAAAGGCTGGGGCTGAAATTGTCGAAAACATCCCCATGCCCAACACAAGGTATGGCATCCCGGTTTATTTTGTTGTTTCACGGGTAGAAGCAGCATCCAACCTCCATCGGTTTGACGGGGTCAAATATGGTTATCGCACTAAAACAGAAGTGCAGGACTTAAATGAACTCTACCGGCGGACACGCGCCGAGGGTTTTGGATCCGAACCAAAATTGAGAATTTTGATGGGCATGTACCTGTCTGCAGCTGATTACGCTTCCGACTATTATCAGCGTGCTTTGAAAGTCAGGGCGATGATTAGACATGATTTTGAGCATGCGTTTGACCCTGACGGCAGCTATCGGCTGGATGCTTTGTTGACCCCGACCACCGCTGCCACAGCCTTTAAGCGAAAATCAGTCTTTGGAGACTCGTTGTTGATGCAGTATTCCGACCAGATGACAGTTGCCTGCAACCATGCCGGCGTACCGGCGGTTACCATACCGGCAGGGCTGGATGAAAGTGGTCTGCCCATCGGGATCCAGCTGATCGGCAATGATTATCGCGAAGATTTGATTTTGCGGATCAGTCACACCTATGAGCAAAATACTCAGAATGCTGCCTGGCGAAGCGTGAGACCGCAGGTGTTGCGTGGAGAGGTGAAAGCATGAAAGATTATGAAGTGATCATCGGGCTTGAAACCCACATTCAACTCAACACCGAAACCAAGATTTTTTGCTCCTGCAAAGCAGATTCGTGGGAGGCGGAGCCCAACAGCAACATTTGCCCGGTTTGCAGCGGCTTACCTGGTGTATTGCCCGTATTGAATTCAGAAGCCGTTCGCAAGGGTGCGGCGCTGGCTGTTGCAATGCATGCCAGGGTTAATCCGCTGAGCATGTTTGATCGTAAGAATTACTTCTATCCGGATCTCCCCAAGGGATACCAGATAACCCAGTTCGATCAGCCGATTGGCACAGGCGGGTATCTGGACCTGAAAATGACGGACGGACAAACCAAGCGCGTCCGGATCCACAAATTGCATCTCGAGGAAGATGCCGGTAAGACCAAAATTGAACATGGCACTCGCCTGGTCGATTTCAACCGCTGTGGGGTACCTTTGATCGAAATGGTTACCGAGCCCGACCTGCGCTCGGGTGATGAAGCAGCCCAATACCTGATCCAGCTGCGCCAGTTATTGCGCTGGATTGGCGTTTCGGAAGCAGATATGGAACGTGGGCATCTCCGCTGTGATGCCAACGTCTCAATTCGTGAACGCGGTAGTGATATTCTCAACACCAAGACCGAGATCAAAAACGTAAATTCTATAGATGCTGTCAGACAAGCCATTGGCGAGGAAGCCAAAAGGCAAATTGAACTGGTAGAATCGGGTGGCGTTGTTCAATCATATACCCTCGATTGGGATGCAGACCGCAGCAAACTGACCCTGATGCGCTCGAAGGAAAGCGAAGCAGATTATCGTTACTTCCGTGAGCCCGACCTGCTGCCAGTGAAGCTGAGCGAAGAAGAAATTGAAACGATCAAGGCAAGCCTTCCCGAACTGCCAATAGAAAGACGCGAACGCTTTGAACTTGAATATCAGCTCTCTGTCTATGATGCCGAGATTTTAACATCCGAGCGCAGCCTCTCCGATTATTATGAGGCTGCTGTAAAAGCGTATGACAAGGAAGCAAAGGTCGTTGCCAATTGGATGATTAACGACCTCTCACGGCTTATGAACGACCAGGGCAAAACCGCGTCTGAACTGGCTTTGAAACCGGTCTTCCTTGCGCAGATCATCGATATGGTGGAAGAAGGCAAGATCAACGCCGCTACAGGCAAGAGCCTGCTGCGAAAGGTTGAAGAAAGCGGCCGCGAGCCACAGGAGATTGTGGATTCGGAAGGATTGGCAGTGATCGCCGACAGCGATTCCCTGCGTTCTCAGATTGAAGCGCTTTTGGCAAATTCTCAGGATGAAGTCGCCAATTTCAGAGCCGGCAAAGAGAGCCTGTTGGGCTGGTTTGTGGGGCAGGTTATGCGTTCCACCGGCGGCAAAGCCGACCCAAAACTGACCCGCGAGATTTTGCTTGAGCTGCTGAAAAACTGAGCATGATATCGTTGCGTTTGATGAATAGCTGTCATGAGATATTTGACAGCTTGCACTCGAATCGACTAAAATAGAGCCTACGCGGGCGTCGCCAAGTGGTAAGGCATTAGCCTTCCAAGCTAACACTCGTCGGTTCGAATCCGATCGCCCGCTCTTTTCTTTTAACCTGCTGTTTGCTTTTTCATTTGTTACAAAGTCGGTTTGAATCCCCACGGAGGGGACCACGTCCAATCGCCCGCTTTTTTCTTTTAACAACCAGTCGGTTCGAATCCCCACGGAGGGGACCACGTCCAATCGCCCGCTCTTTTCTTTTAACAACCAAGGATAAACAATAAAAGACACAGTAGGTCAACAGTCACTGCGAGACCCCGTTATACGAATGACAGGAACCTTTGAATCACAAAAAGGGGCGTGGCAGTCTGCCTTTAATCCTTTGTCCATACCAATAAACTGCAGATTGCCCCATCAGCTGTCAACTATCAACCTTCTTCAGCTTCCACCGGCGCGATGTTTTCTTCCATGCGCATTTGTCCGCGCAAAAATGCACCGTCTTCGCTGCTAAAGGAAGTTGTCACCACATCCCCCCAGACCTTGCCCGTTGCGCGAATTTCGAGTTTCTGGCAGATAATATCGCCTTTAACCGAGCCAGCAACGATAACGGTGTCTGCTTTCAGCTGGCGGCATTCCACTTTTCCGCTCTCCCCCACAACGACCAGCCCCGATATCGCTATTTCTCCTGTAATAGTTCCCTCAATGCGAACTCCGCCAGTCCCGCGCAGATCTCCCAACCAATTGATCCCGCCCCCAATTACCGAGGTCACCTTACTTTGAGTGGTGTCGGGAATAAAAGCAGGCGTTTCTTTCTTTTTTGAAAATAACATCAATCACATTCCAATTTCTTTTTTAATTATCTCTTCAGCGTCCGACCAGCCAACCTGCCATCGCCAGGGCATAGAAAGCCAGGGTTCAGGTGTCTTGCCCAACCCTATACGGGCAGAATTTCGCACCAGGTTTGCAGGAAAATTCAGGCCATCCTCAACAAAAATCCCACTCTGTTCCTGGCAAAGATCGCTGCCATTCAAACACCCGGTTATATCCAAAGCGCGGGTAAGTTTGGCAGGTCCGTTAAGCCAGTTTGACAAGCGTGCCAGGTTAGGGCGGTTTTGTTCCATCAAGTCAAGTCCATCGAGCGGATATATCGCTCTGACCAATATCGCAGCAGGTAAGCCTTCCTCGTCAGCAACGATGTTTAACATCCAGTGCATGACATAAGGAAAATAGATATAGGCGTGCCCTGCCTGCCCAAACATGACCCGCGTTCGTTTTGTAAGCCCCACACGTGCGTGACAGGCAAGATCTGTCTGCCCCTGGTAGGCTTCTGTCTCGGTTATGATACCAGCCAGGCGCTGACCATTAATCTGCCTCACCAGCAGCTTGCCAAGCAAATCGGGTGCTAATAGCGGGGCAGGTCGTTGATAAAATGATCTGTCGAGCAATTTAGCTCCTGATTGTGCTGAGAAGCGGGTCTTTTTCCAAGGTGAGACGCAGCCCGGTTTCAAGGGGGACCATTGGTAAGAAGTTGAGTTTTTCACAAGCCTTGCTGATATCAGCACACATCCGCTCGCTGCCACCGTTTTTATGAGGATTGATGATTTCTTCGGCTTTCTTTCCGGTCACAAGCCGCACCAAACGAACCAGTTCAATGATACTCGTTTCCACACCACTACCGATATTAATCACCTCCTGGTCCACGCCTACAGCGCTTGATGCGGTAATCATTGCATTAACCACATCATCGACAAAGATATAATCCCTTGTTTGGTGACCGCTTCCGTGAATGACAATCGAACCATCAGTCAGCGTATATTTCAGAAAGTTGGGGATTATAGGTGGATGTGAAAGGGGAATCCGCTGACCGGGTCCATAAGCATTAAAGATCCGCAGACACACTGTCTCAATGCCTGTTTGTTTACCAATGGTACGAACATAATGCTCAGCCGCAAGCTTAGACACTGCATATGGCGAGCGAGGGTTCACCTCAAATGTTTCCTGGTAGGGAATTTCCGTTTGATCCCCATAGATCGCCCCGGAAGATGCCAAAATGATCCGCTTGACGCGTGTGTCGCGCACTGCTTCCATCAGGGTGACGGTTCCGGAGACATTCACATGGTTATAAGCGCTCGGAAAAAGCATCGATTCGGGCACAGAAACCCGCGCAGCCAGATGGAATACGCAATCCACATCCCGTAAAAGAGTCCACAGCAAAGTTTTGTCAGAGATGCTGCCTTTTGAAAATTTCACGTCCTGGTGTAAACCACCCGGGTCACCGGCAGAAAAATCGTCCAACACAAGGACGTTATGTCCCTGGCTTGCCAGGCGGTTGCTCAGTGCAGTCCCAATAAAACCGGCTCCTCCGGTGATCAGATATTTCATAAAGTACCTCAGTGCAAAAAATTATAGCACGGAGGTGGCTTTTGGTAACAAGCATGCTGAAAATCGCTGTTTTCCACTCTTCCATAAGGTATACTTTATCTCAACAATCCTCAACCTTATCTTGGAGGGATCATGATTACCGCAAAACTATTCTCACTGTTTTTTCTGCCCTTATTTCAAGGTGAGGGATTAGCATCCAACTGGTTGACCATAGTGATTGGAGTGGTGTTACTGTTGGGATTCATCGGCTTGCTGGTTTGGCTTTACACCAAAGGGACCCTTACTCAATGGGTTCAGGCGGGCACGCAAAGCGGCAAATGGAAGCTGCGGAACATGCAACTTGTCAATGATGCCAAGAAGACAGAGCGCATCAAGATCAGCCAGATTAACGATTTAGGTCAGAAAGCCTGGAAATCAGGGGTCACTGACCCATCCTATGCCCAGGCTTGGTCAGATCTCGAAGCTATCGAAACTCAAATTGAGACGATCAGGCAATATGCCCGCAGCCTGCAAGATAATCTGAATGTAATCCACACTCAAAAAGATGATGTTAAAAAAAGTTATGACGACCAAATCATGGTGGTTGATAATCAGCGTAAAGATACCGAAAACAAACTAAAAACAGCCCAATCAGAACTAAGGCAACTGGAAAACGAGCTGGAATCCCTGGCATATGAAAAAGGGGTCTTACAACGTGATATCAAGGCGACCCGTACCGACCTGATCAACCGCGAGGGGATTGACGATTCGGACCGTGAGGAGATATTAGGCAGTCTGAACGCCCGCCTCGATGAGCTGGTCCATAATTTGCTTGAGATTAGTAATGCAGAACCTGAACTGGCAGCTCGTATTCCCACCAGGCAATCTGAGGTGCTTACTCTCAATTCGCATGTAACCGAACTGTCAGAACAAATCAGGCAGTTGGAAATCCAGAAAAACAACGACTGGGAACCTCTCAACCAACAGGCAGAAGCGTTGGAAAAGCAGATCAAAAACAAAAACGACGAAGCCCTTGAACTTGAAAAAAAGATGGAACCGATGATCAATTCGTTGGGTCATATGGTTGATACTGCCCGTCCACCAGCCCAAGCCCTGGAGGAAGACTATACAAGGCTGAATGCCACCTATCAGAAGCTTGCATCAGCATCACAAGAACGCAGCGACCTTGCAGCAAAACTCGATGGGTTGGATAAGGACGCTGCGCGTAATTTTTATCTTTTAATCGTGCTGGGAGTGATCGTATTAGTGATTGCCATCCTCTTGTTCACCGGTGTGCTTTAATTGCCGGGGTGTTCAGGTGAAAAGTAAAAAAGAACTTCTCAAACAACTCAGCCTTGAAGAAAAAACAATTCTGGGTTCCGGAAAAGACACCTGGTCTACAAAACCAATCCCCCGACTGGATATCCCATCCATCCTGGTTCATGACGGACCACATGGTCTGCGTAAACAACCAGATGCCTCCGATGCTCTCGGATTAAATGAAAGCATCCCTGCCACCTGCTTTCCGACTGCTGCTATCAGTGCCTGCTCTTTTGATCGCGACCTGCTTTGGCAGATAGGGGCAGCTCTGGGCCAAGAAGCGCTGCTGCAAAACATTGACGTCGTTTTAGGACCAGGCATCAATATCAAACGCTCTCCCTTGTGCGGCAGAAACTTTGAATACTTTTCAGAAGACCCACTTCTCAGTGGAGAACTGGCAGCAGCCTATGTGCAGGGGCTGCAAGCCCAGGGGGTTGGAGCAAGCCTGAAACACTTTGCTGCAAACAACCAGGAGTTTTGCAGGTTGATCAATAATTCCCAGGTTGATGAGCGGGCTCTGCGCGAAATATATTTAAGAGCTTTCGAAATCGTTGTTCGCAAAGCGCAGCCCTGGACAATCATGCCTTCTTACAACCTGATTAACGGCATTTACGCATGTCAAAACGATGACCTGCTCACCAAAATCGCGCGCGAAGAATGGGGGTTTGAGGGTCTTTTTGTCAGCGACTGGGGTGCGGTCGACGACCGGGTAGCGGCTGTGAGAGCTGGTTTAGACCTGGAAATGCCCTCAAGCGGAGGATACAGGGATAATCAATTGCTCAAAGCTGCCAAAAAAGGTCAGATCGATGAACACCACCTGGACCGCGCTGTCGAAAAATTGCTTGAGCTGATCGAAAAGTGTCAAAAAGAAAAGATAATCCCTTCAGAAGAAATCTACCAGGAAAACCACCAGCTTGCTCGCAGAGTGTTGGCTGAATCGACCGTTTTACTCAAAAACAACGCTTCTCTACTGCCTCTCGATGGACAAATGGATGTTTTGATTGTCGGCGAATTGGCTGAATGTCCTCATTATCAAGGTTCTGGCAGCAGCCGCGTTAACCCCACCAGGTTGGTCAGCCTCACCCAGGCGATGAGTGCGCAGAGTCTTGGTTGGGATTATGTACAGGGCTACGCAATCGACAACCAGGAGAAAAATGCCGGACTGCTCGCCAAGGCTTGCCAGGCAGCCCACGGAAAAGACGCTGTGGTTGTCGTGGTTGGCTTGACCGAAGACGATGAAGCTGAGGGCTATGATCGCCAGCACCTCGAACTGCAGCAAGCCCAAAACGAACTGATCAGGGCGCTTTCCAAAATCAACCCCAACCTGGTCGTTGTATTGCAGGGAGGCGGTGTGGTAAGACTGCCATGGCTGGATGACGTCAGAGCTTTATTGTTTGTAGGTCTGGCTGGTCAGGCTTTTGGTGATGGATGCCTCGATTTACTCCTTGGAGAAGTCAACCCGAGTGGAAAACTGGCGGAAACATGGACCCTTGCGCTTGAAGACGTCCCTTGCGGGACCAGTTATGGGCTTCGCTACAATACCCCTTACCTCGAAAGTCTGTTTGTCGGCTATCGTTATTACGACACTGCCGATAAGGCGGTCTGCTTCCCGTTTGGTTTCGGGCTTTCATATTCAAAGTTTGAGTTTTCCGATTTGGAGACTACTAAATCTGTTCTTCAAACTGGAGAAGAGCTTTTACTTAAGCTGAAAATCCGTAACACCGGAGATCGGGCTGGAAAAGAAGTTGTCCAGGTCTATGTCAGTGCTCCAGGCAGCCACATCTTCAAACCTGCCCGGGAGTTAAAAGCTTTTAATAAGGTTGAACTGCAGCCTGGTGAAACCAGGCAGGTCGAGATCTCGCTGTGTTATCAGGATTTTGCCTTCTGGAATGCTGATATGCACACCTGGCAGGTTGAAGCAGGCGCATACACGATCAGGGTAGGCAACAGCAGCCAGAATTTTCCACTAAGCATGGGGGTTCAGGTTGAGGGTCTGAAACCAAATAACATCCTGGATTACCGCGATGTGTCTCCGCAATATTACAATCTGCCGCAAAATCCAGCTGATTTTAGCCTGGAGCAGTTTGAAAAACTGCCTGGATCAGTAAAAGTTGATGATCCCCTGGGAAAGACGGGTAGTTTCGACCTCAATTCAACCCTTTGGGAAGCTCAAAATACCTGGCAAGGACGCCTGGTATATAAATATGCGGTCAAATTCGCCGAGAAACTGATCGATAAGTCCAATGATAATTCTGGCAATGCTCGCCGAACCGTGGAAGCCTCCACTCTCAACGCACCTTTACGTTCCTTTGTCATGGGCGGCATCCCAATGAGTGTTTCAATTGGCATGAGTCATATCTTGAACAGGCGCTTTTTGAAGGGTCTTTGGTGGCTGCTTAAAGGCATATTTGCCTGAGCCATTACGAGTGTAAATAGCGTTTCTTGCGGGATTCTCTAATTAAGATAAGAGGCGCTGGTCACAAATCTGATAAAAACCACATCCTCTGCACCGGGCGGGCTGACTGTGAGAGCGCAGGGCAGTTTGGTTTCGTTCGACAATCCGCATTTCTTCAATTAAATTAAGGAGTTTGGATTCCAGATCGCTGGTGTAAGGAATTGTGAACGACTTGTTTAGATAGCGAATGACTCCGTAGGGTGGGCGCTGACCGAAGTTTTTTTCTACCAGCCGGCAATATGCAGCCAGCTGCATGATATGCGAATCCCATGGAAACGAAGGAGCATTGCCGCTTTTCAGCTCAACAGGTACCAACAACCCTTGTTCATCTTTAACCACATAATCCGGTTTGCCGACCAATTTCAGTGAAGGGTCATACAAAGGTTTGGGCAATTCCTGCCAGTAGTCGCTGTCAGTATATAGCAATTCACCTTGTGGGAGCCCTGTGCCTTTTCGCTGGCGCCGGCTGATCAACCAAAAGATAGACCCGAGAATCAGCAGCAGAATCGCCCAATGTAAAGCTGTCATGAAAAGAAGCTCCAAAATAACAGGACGATTCCGACAAACAGGAAAACCAGCCCCAGCCAATGCAAAAGCTGGGAATGTCTTACTTCTCGGGTGTGAGTATGATGGACCTGGCTTCCCAGGTCCATCGCAGGTTGGTTTTCAGATTTTTCGCCCTTCCGGTTGTACCACCAGGAGCGCTGACAATACAAAAAAGCTCCGAGCTCAGAGGCACTGATCTTTCGCATCAGTTTTCACGGTCAGAAAGCTGCCCGGAAAGTTTATCCAGTTTTTGAGCCAGTTGTTCTTCCCGATAGGCAACCGTAATATCCGCGCGGGTGCGTTCGATTATCCCCCGGGCAAGGTCAGTGCGGCGGCGCAAGCCTTCAGTGATGGCGTCGGGGAAGTCCATAGTAACCAACTGGGTATAGATTTCATCCATGTGTTCAAGTAGCCGTTCAACCTCACGGTTATAACCCGGGCGAAGCAAGTCCAGGCAGCGTCGGCGCAATTCGCCGAGGGTTTCAGCCAGACCGTTAAGATAGGCAGGGTTTTCAGCGTTGAGATCTTCCGGGGCAGGTAATTCTTCACCCAAAATCATCGCAACCGTCAGTTCAGCTTCACAATATTCTTTGAGAGCGTCCTGGGTATAACCGGCATAATACAGATCGGGATGAGCAAGCTTGAGGCTCTCGCGCAAGCGTAAAACCAGCTCACGTCCACGGGCAAGCTCTTGCCGGGCTTCTGTCTCCTCGCTGCGGTGAATTGCACGAATGGCGAGCGAAGCATGCTTTACACATTGGCGCGCATCCCGCAAGGCATCATCACGCAGTGTTGTTTTGTGCTCAAAATCAGAGCGAATGCTCTCACATATCTCATCCAGGGGAAGCATTATTTGTCGTCCTCGCCGCTGGATGGAGGCCCGGCAGATTTAAACAGCTCGTCAGCAAGGGTTGAACCCTGGGGAACTTTTATTTCGCCAAAAGCCGCCTCATAACGTTTAATATTCTCGTTGAGAGCACGCTGAACCAGCTTCATTCCAAGCGGAGAAAACAAAAGCCGTGTGTTGACTTTTGGCTTGGTAAGCCCTGGCAGCATGGTGACAAAATCAAGCAGGAATTCGCTGGGTGTATGCGTGATATACGCCACATTTACATAACGCGGTTCCAAATCTTCCGGAATTTGGACCCTGATTTGTTTGATATCCGCCATGGAAGACCCCTTTAGAAGGGGATGTCTTCGTCCTCGTCCATAGGACCGAAGGATGAACTGCCTTCCTCGCTGCGGGGAGAAAGGAATCGGACAACCTCAGCAGTTACATCATAACTGGACCCATAAGTACCGTCTTTTCGTTGGAAAACAGTGGGATTGCCGGAAGTATCGGGGCGTAAACGACCTTCAATCAAAACTTTTGAGCCTTTGTGCAGGTATTGGTTGGTGCTTTCAGCTTGTTTTCCCCAGACCGTGACACGAAACCATGTGGTTTCATCTTTATCACCATAGCGGCGGCTGGTTGCAACACTAAAACTTGTAACAGGATTGCCATCAGGGGTATAGCGCATTTCGGGGTCTCGTCCGAGGTTGCCAACAAGAATGATTTTTTGATACATGGAAGTTCCTTTCGAGTTCTGATCGCTTTATTCAATTCACATTAGATTTTAATTTTACTCCATATTGGGTGATTTTCAGTTTTCTGATAAACAGGAACCCGGATTATGTAAAAAAAGCCTTGATTCAAAAAACAATAATCGTTCTTGCATTTATAATGTGGCTATGTACGAAAAACCGCTCGTCTCAATTATTACCCCGTCTTTCAACCAGGCTGTCTTCCTTGAGCATGCCATGCTCTCGGTGCTTAAGCAGGATTACCCAAATATCGAATATTGGGTTATCGACGGTGACTCGAGCGACGGCAGTGTCGAAATCATTCAAAAATATGCAAACCAGCTGGCTGGCTGGGTTTCAGAAAAAGACCAGGGGCAGGCAGACGGTGTAAACAAAGGGTTTGCCAGGGCAACCGGGGAGATCATCGGCTGGCTGAATTCAGACGATCTCTACTTTCCCGGTGCCATCGAAGGTGCAGTAGAAGCGTTTCGGGAACATCCTGAAGCAGCGTTTGTCTTCAGCGACGTCGAATCAATTGACGAAAATGGAAACGGGTTTAACCTGATGCGCTATGGGGATTATAAACTGGCAGACCTGATGGCTTTTAATATTATTGGTCAACCAGGTGTTTTTATGCGCAGAGAAGTGCTGGAACAGGCTGGTTACCTGGACCTGAGCTATAACTATTTGCTCGACGTGCAGTTGTGGCTGAAGATGGCTGCCATTGCAGAACCTTTTTACATCCCAGGCGTTGTCTGGGCAGCAGCACGCATGCACTCCGGGGCAAAAAACGCAGCCCAGGCAAGCGGTTTCGGACCCGAAGCGTTCAGACTGGCAAAATGGATTTGTGAAGACCCGCGCTTTTACCCTCAGAGCGCTCAGAACTTTAAGGAGATCTGGGCTGGAGCTCATCGCCTCAACGCGTTTTACCAGGTGGAAGCAAAAAACTATCCTGCAGCACTGCGTTCTTATGCACAAATGTATCGCTATAAACCGGCTGGTTTCCCAAAAACCTTTCGAAAGGTGGTTTTTGCCATGGCTGGAGCAATGGGCTTGGAAAAGGTGAGGAGTGTGTTTGACAAATTTCGCGCCCAGCGGTATCAACAACAGGTCAAACCAGAAAACAAGAATTGATATGACCCCATCAAACTCACTGCCAAAAGTCAGCATCGTAACCCCTTCCTTCAACCAGGCAAGCTTCCTTGAGCGGACAATTCGCTCCGTTTTAGAACAGGACTATGAGAACATCGAATACATCATCATCGATGGGGGTTCGACGGACAATAGCAAAGAAATCATTCAAAAATATGCCGACCGCCTGGCATACTGGCAATCTCAAAAAGACAAAGGGCAGACCGACGCGATCAACCAGGGTTTTGCCAGGTCGAACGGTGAGATTTTAGCGTGGTTAAACTCTGATGATGTCTTATATCCGGGGGCGGTTAGCGCAGCAGTTCGGCAGTTATCTCTCCACCCTGAAGCTGGCATGGTATATGGCGACTGCGACTGGATAAACATCGGTGACAAAGTGATCGGCAGGTTCCCAGCAGCCCAGACAGACCTGAAAAAGCTGCGCAGGGGTTATGTTCATATCCCTCAGCAGGCGTCATTTTTCAAAGCAGAATTGTGGCACAAGGTCGCCCCGCTTGATGATAGCTTTTACTTTGCGATGGATTATGACCTGTGGACGCGTTTGGCAAGCCTGGCTCCGCTTGTCTATGTGCCGGAGATTTGGGCTGGCTTTCGTCTACACGAGGGCGCAAAATCGATAGCAGAAGATGATCTCTGCTGGCCTGAAATGCTGCGGGTTCACTATCGTGACGGGGGTAAGAAGTTATCGCTGTTTACCTTGAAGTATTGGGTGCGAAAACTCGTTCAGCCTGCCTGGATATGGCTGAGGCGAAAAAGAATCAAAGCATAGATTTCAGAGTTTTCAGAAAATTTTGGTGCAACCTGGCTTAAAAATCTGGGACTTTATTCAACGGCGATAATGATTGCGTTTGGGAAGAACTGGCGGATCGTACCGGCAACCCAACCCTGGAGGGTCTGAGTAGATAATTCACAATCTGCACATGCTCCACCCAGGCGCACCGTGATTGAATCGCCCTCAATTCCAACAAGCTCCACAGAACCATGGTGATAATGTTCGATATAGGCACTGATCTGTTCGATCAGACCGGCAATTCTTTCATTGCGGGGGAAGTCAGGGGTGGTATGGTCAGTCATCGGGTCCTCCATTAGGCTGATATGACTATTCTATCATGAGAGCGGTTGACATGTTCTTTACCGTCAGAAAATCGAAAGTCTAAAAATCGAAAAGCTTTCCCTGAAGCAGGTGTTCGGTGAAACTAAGCCTGTGAAGAGGGCAGAGACCAAATTTATCGATTGCCTCCAGGTGTTCCGGGGTGCCATAACCCTTGTTTTGTTCGAAATGGTAATCCGGGTAAAGCCCACTCAGCTCAACCATACGCTGGTCACGTGCTTGCTTTGCCAAAATTGAGGCGCAGGCAATCGAAAGGCTTCGTTGATCACCTTTGACAAGACTAAGTTGGGGGATAGAAAGGTTTGGGATTTTGAAATAATCGAGTAAAAGCTCCCCAGGCTGATGTTTGAGCCCTGCTATGGCTCGCTCGAACACCAACACGCCTGCGCCAGCTATCCCGATTTGGTCTATTACCTCTGATGCCACCCAACCAACCGCGTGGTCGGACGCAACCTCCCGGATAGTGATTGCCCATTGTTCACGCTCGGGATAGCTAAGCTGTTTTGAATCTCTTACGCCAAACAAAACCTTCTCGAGGTCTGGCTCGTCTGGAGGGAGAACAACAGCTGCTGCGTAGATTGAGCCCGCCAGGGCACCACGCCCGGCTTCATCCACCCCTGCTACTTTTAGGTTTCCCTTTTTCCATGCTTCGGTTTCAAATTCAAGCGTGGGAAAAGGAGGGATCAGTTCAGGATCGATCTTTCTTGCCACCGTATAAACCATTTCGCTTGTTGCGCCTGATCAACAATAGCTCTTGGAACATTTTCCAGCTGTCCTGGACCAGGCGAACGCGTGAGCCGGGTTGGTAGACCCAGATAACAGGAACCTCGACTACCTCATAGCCCAGGCTGCGTGCGATGCTTAAGACCTCAACATCGAAGCTCCAGCCGTCGAGTGTTTGATTAGAAAATATTTGTTCAGCGGCAGAGGCACTAAAACACTTAAACCCGCATTGAGAGTCCTGGATGCCGGGTAAAACCAGAGCCTGGACCAAAAGGTTGAACACCCGCCCAATCAGATGGCGATAGAAAGGCTCGCCTATTCGTTTTGAACCTTCTTTTTCACGTGAACCAATGGCAACCTGGGGGGATGGAAGCTCTGGAGGGAGAAAGTGGAGGATTTCTTCCACAGGCATAGAAAGGTCAACATCCGCCATAAACCGGTATTGCCCTGAAGCAGCCATCATCCCGACGCGAATTGCGTTTCCTTTTCCAGGCTGGTCGAGTTGGATTATTTTCAGTTGAGGGAAGGCTTTCTGGTTTTCCCTGGCAATTCGTAAAGTGTCATCACTGCTGGCATTTTCGATGACAAGCACCTCCGAATCGAAGGTTTGGGAATCAACAAATTGCCGAATTTTGTCGAGAGAATCGCTGATTCGTTGCGCTTCATTATGCGCGGGTAAGATGATAGAGAGGTAAGGAGTGGTCACGACAACCTGTTTGTTTCTGATAAAAAAGTCGGGGTGGGCGGACTCGAACCGTCGACCTCTGCGTCCCAAACGCAGCGCGCTAGCCGACTGCGCTACACCCCGGCGAAGCAGAAGTATATCGCAGATTTAGGGTTTTGGTCAAGCCAAACCTGTTATGCGCTGTAATCAGGCTGATAATTTGCATTTTTTCAACAACTGTTGATAGATTGCGTCATCATTCGTCGCGATCAAATTGCCCCAGCCTTTTTCATCGATCAACTGGTGAGGATAGGTGTAAAACCCCCTCCAGGAATGCTGCTCACCATACCTGACAATTGGTCGCCACTCTGAAACGACCACATGGTAACCTTTTGAGACCAGGTAATCCGCCAGGGTCAGGAAGGTGTAATTCAATTTTTGCGTTTTAGAATCCTCGAATTCACACAGAATAACAGCAGGCTGAAGCTCTTCCCACGGCAAGCCCTGAAGTACTTTCAGGTCAAACCCCTCCGTATCAATTTTTAAGAAATCAACTCTATCAAGGTTTTGTTCCTGAATAAATTGGCTCAGAGTGGTTGTGCATACTTCACAGGCGACCTCATGGCTAGGGAGAAAGGCGACCAGGCTGCTGATACCACTGGATTCTTTAGAAGTATAGAAAGACGCTGATTCAACGACTTCGTCTGAGACAGCCCGGGTATCAACATGGACATTGGCAAATTTGTCGACATTTTCCAGCAGTTTTGAGCGGTTTTCGGGGTCTGGTTCAAATGCGAAAACCTGCCATTGAGCTTCGGCAAATGGGATCAGGGAATATCCGTGATGAGCTCCGACATCAACCATGATTCCCTTAGCAGGGTTTGTGCTCAGAATTTCAAAAATCATTGCGTTTTCGTCAACGCTATTGTGCGAGTTTAGCTTTTGGCGAATTGTGCGCCACACTCCGCCAACACCTCTTTGTTTGAATATTCTGTAAGCGGTTTTTAGTTTGCCTTTAATTCCCATCAATAATCCCTCTTGGCATATTGATCTCATCTTGAGTTGGTTGAATTTCAACTGATTATAAGGTGAAACAGGGATTTGTGCTTTTGGAACGGAGGCGGTTTGAGCAAACCCTGTCTATCCGGGGAAAAAACGCAGGATGGGCAGCAAGTGTTAAAACAGGCTGTTGTAATCGACTTTTTCGAAGATATCCAACTTCCCGCCAACGGTTGCATCAACAATGCGGCGACCATCCGCCTCGTATGCCTTGCGAGCCATGCGATATGCGACTTCCGAAGTCTCCAGGTCAGGAAGCTGCCAGCGGAAACCTTTTCCAAAATAAGCAGCAGAGAAATGGTTGGGGTCGTCTCCCTGGGATTCAATTGTGGTGTTAGGCGTCCCCCTTGTAGCAAAGCTGTGATCTACCCCTATGAGAATGACTTCGTCAAAACCCATATGATAGGCAAGTTGAAGGCAAACATTGGTAACCGTTGCTCCTTCCCAAACCCTGCCGCGCACGTCCCTGGCAAACCGTGGAGAAGTGTAAGTAGTGTAGAGAAAATAGGTGAACGGATCCATTTTTAACCATTTTCGGGCACGCCAGGCAAAAAACTTTGGCATTTGTAGTTTTTCAAATTCGGTCACCGACTGTTCAACCACCAAATCATTAACACAGACAAGAATATCCGGGCGAAAGTCAAGTTCCTCTGCAGCGAGGAAGATGCGGTTCATCCCAATAGTAAAATCGCCAGTCAGTTTGCTTAGGTCTGTGTTTTTCAGGGAAGGCCCATTACCGATCACAAAGCAGCGTTCGCCCTTGTGGCTATCTTTGAGCTCAGCCAGTTTTCGGTTGGTCTCCCGGCGCCATGGATGCAGGAACGCACCAGGCAGTTCTGGAATCCGGCGAACCGTATCATAGGTGTGTCGGGCAAATGAGAGGAATCGATCTTTGAGTGATTGAGACATTTTGTTTTATTCCGTGCTGAGCCGGCAGGTTGCGCCGCCATCTACGAGCAAACCCTGTCCGGTGATAAAGCTGGAAGCAGAATTGTCCGCCAGGAAGTAAATCACCGAAGCGATTTCTTCGGGGTTGGCTACCCGACCGTTAACCGTTTTTGCGGCAAGCGCAGCCAGCTGCGCCTCCTCAGAAGGTTCATCAGGACGTCCGCGATGAAAGCCCGCGCGCAGCATGGGCGTATCAACCGCACCTGGCAAAACAGCATTGACACGAATATTATCCGGGGCAAATTCAATCGCCGTGGCACGCGTGAGGGCGAGTAGGCCGCCCTTGCTGGCAGCATAGGCTGCTATATTGGTTGAAGTGGCAACAGCATGCACAGATGAGACATTAACAATAGCGCCTCCTCCTTCGGCTTTTAGCATCGGATAAGCAAGTTTGACACCCAGGAAAACCGATCGAAGGTTAGAGCTCATCACCGCGTCCCATTCTTCCACGCTGGTTTCAACCAGGGGTTTGGTAACCTGGTGTGCAGCGTTATTTACCAGAACATCGAGGGTGGGAGAAAACTCTGTCGCTCTTTGATAGATCATCTCCAGGTTTTCTGGAATAGAGATGTCAGCCTGGATATAAAGACAATCTGAAGGAAAAGCGGGATAGATTGGTAAACGATCCACGCCAATAACCCGAAAACCCCGTTGGTAAAAATAGGCGACGGTTGCCTGACCAACCCCTCCGGCTGCGCCTGTGATCAGTGCTGTTTTGTTATTCTCAGTCATATTTATTCTCCACTTCCTTCAACCGAACTAATAATTAGTCCTGTTCATACAAGTGAGTTTATTTTTCGAGTGCTTTAAGGCTATCGATATCCCCAACCGAGATATCAAGCCCGATTAACAGGTTGCGAATTGTGTTCCAATGAATGCGTTCCCAAAAGAAGGGGCTGCTGTTAGTGTTGTGGGGTGACAGGATCACATTATCCATCTTCTTCAGTGGGCTGTCACTTGGAAGCGGTTCTTTTTCGAACACATCCAGGGCAGCACCTCTCAAACGACCTTCCTGCAGCGCTTCGATCAGCGCTTTTTCATCAACAACTGGTCCACGGCAGGTGTTAATAAGCACGGCGGTCGATTTGACATGTTTGAGAGTTTCGGCGTTGATAAGGTGGTACGACGTTGGATTGAGCGATGTATTCAGACTGATGTAATCAGCGCGTTCGAGCAGATCTTGCAGGCTGGTCATCTCGATCCGTTGTTCAATGACAAAATCCGGTTCAATTTCAATAATATCGTTAGCCAGAATCTTCATCCCAAAGGCGTTAGCCCGTCGTATTACAGCTTTTCCGATATTGCCGACCCCAACCACCCCAAGGGTCGATTCCATCAGCGTGTGTCCAGAGATTTTCTTCCATTCACCGGCTTTCATCGCCTTATCCATCCAGGTCAGGTTACGCGCAAAAGCGAGCATATTGACCATGACGCTTTCAGATACCGGAACGGTAAAAGCGTTAGGGGTGCGAAAAACCTGAACGTCATGCTTTTGTGCCGCTTTCTGGTCGATGGCATCGATACCGGTACCCCACTTCGAAATAACTTTCAATTGGGGCGAACAAGCAGCGATCACATCAGGAGTGTACCGATCGTCACCGCATATGGTGCCCTCAAATTGACCGGCAAACCTTAATATTTCCTCCTCGTCCAGTCGTTCGTTGACTTCAGGAATGACCACATTAAGACCAAAAGACTCCAGGATGGGGGTAAAGCGGTCCATAAAAGGCAAGATATAAGGAGCAGTAACTAAAACGGTTTTCATAATTCCTCGATTATTTTTGGTGTTCCATCATGGTTTCAGCGATGGTGAAATCGATTTCCTCATCGATGTCAATGGCTTCAAACGGATCCATCTCAAACATCAGCGGGCGTTCGCCCAGTCGGTTGCGGCGGGTGACCAGCGTTTCTCGCGTGAACAGATAAAGACAGGAGTTTTCCTCATAGATTGGTGGAAGGTCCTGGGTTCGAAGGAGAACGGCAGGGTTATGGTTGATTGCACGCCCGAGCTGATCCCAAAGCCGGGTTTGAAGACGGGTTACGGTGAATAGCGAATCATATTCAGGGTAAAGGTCGCGCAGCCTGGTAATGGCACTCGAAATCGTGGCAGGTTTTAGCAGCGGGTTTGTGCTGTGGGTCTGTAAGTAAAGATCTGCAGACACAAGACCGGTATCGTGGATAAGAATTTCGTTGGTTGGTGTAGTATCAGCCCGTAAATGGTCAGGGCGAACGATCACCTTCACCTGGGGATAATCCCTGGCGAGCCCTTCCTGGATGTCAGGTGAATCTGTATCAACCATCACCTGGCTAATCTCAGGACACGCAAGCAGAGTTTCGATAATATATGCGTAAAGTGGTTTTCCGCACATCAGACGATAATTTTTTCCAGGGACACGTTTCGAATCGTGCCGCATGGGCACCAGGGCGACTATTTTTTCAATTTTCATTCTGCAGTCTCCTTGAGCATAAAATCACCATTATTCAAAATTCCATCACTCAGAGCTTTGAAAGTGGGCGAGTTTTGGGGCAAAAGGGCTTTCCAATCAAATTCCTTCAGCTTTACATACCCCGCCCAAACTCCATCAGGTTCCAGAAGATCCTCAAAACTGAGCGAAGAGCGATAGAGCTGCCAGTATAAAAAGCGCCTGGCATTAATCTTGAAATGTTTTTCCGGTTGAACTCTTTCTGCTTGTAATAACTCTTCCAATTTGGTGAGGTAGTCTGCTTTACTCGCCGGTAACCAGACAACATCAGAGGCTGAATAGCGGGATTTGCCGGCAGAAAGGACGGCACCACCCAATATGGAAGCCTCGAGACCGATCGTTGAGTTGTAAACCAAAACAAATTTCGCCATCCGGATCAGGTCATAAGAATTGACATATTCATGCGGGGGGATGAAGTGTATGTTTGGATACTCAGAAATCCCACGGTTTTGTGCCCATTGTTCCACTGATTGTTCGCTCGCTTTGCCGGGGCGCGATTCGTCTGGGTGGGCGCGTATCACAAAGAGTGTTTGGGGATAGCTTTTAGAGGTCTCCAGGACCTGGTCGAGCCAGGCAAACATATCCTCGAAGAGAACATTAGCATGAGGTTGGCTGGTATCAAAAATCACGTTGGTAAAAACAGGGACGATATTTTCAAACCCTTGGGCGAGCTGTCTGAATTCAGGTGTCAGGTCGCTCATTTCAGGCCAAAACTGTACCCCTGCCATATGAAAATCGCCCTTAAACCGTGCGGTCAAATAGCGGTCAAGCTTTTCATTCTGCTCCGGGTTCAACTTGAAAGACTCGGGAATGTTTAGATCGTACGCAGTCGCATCACCTTCGGTGAAGTAACCAGTGAAGGGCAGCAAACCGACTTCGTGGGATATCACCCGGATGCCGTGCTTTCGGGCAATCCAGCGTGCAGTAGCCTCCGGATATTGCATACCGTTGAAGACCACAACTTGTTGAGGGGTATGCTCGAGAATCAACAATTCAAATTGAATAGCCAGAGACCATGCAGATTTGATGTAGTTGCGGTAGAGCTTCAAGGTGATCGCATCATCCTCGAGGGCATGTCTGCGCAATATCCAGCGAATTGAGGGGAGAACCAGCTTCCCCAGGGGAATCGATTGCATCTCGAAGTTCATCAGCTCTTCCAGGCTCAAACCCTCGAGCAAGTGTGCCAACTTCTCGTTGGGCAAATAACGGAAAGTGACCAGGTCGGAATTGCTAAAGACCTCCCGCGATTGTTTCTTACAGCCTGCACAGGGCGGGCGGGCATCAGGGTCTTTTCGATTTGTACCCAATATACAAGGCTGCATACCGGAAGCACAGACAAAGTGAATCACGGGGATACCCTGAAGCTGCAGAGCCCAGGCAGTCAGGATCGCAAAGCCAGCGTTCAGGCTGACTCCCTCCAGACGTGTGGATGCATCAAAGAAGATAACCGGCTTTTGACCCGTTGGGTCAGGGGAGTGTCCTTCTACATGCCTGGCAGCGCTGTGAAAATCCAGATTGTTTACGCGGCGGATCGAGTCGCGCAGCAGCCGTGTATGAATCCGCCTGAAAATACTTTGTGTCGACATTTATTGACTAAACCGCCTTAGCTTTCGCAATGAAGATTGTTCACTATCATACACATGTTTGATGCCATCTCCGAGTGATTTTTCTGTCACACGGATATATTTGACCAGGCTGGCGAGACCTTGTGGCTCGACAGATGCACTCTGATCCGAGCCCCACATGGAGCGATCGAGGGTGATATGGCGTTCCACCATACAGGCACCGAGCGCTACGGCAATTGCAGATGGAACCAACCCGACCTCATGTCCCGAATATCCGATTGGACAGCTGAAACGCTCTTTGAGCGTCTGGATCATCCGCAGGTTCAATTCTTCGGGAGGGCAGGGATAAGAGCTGGTAGTATGGCAAAGCACCAGGTTGTCTTCACCTAACACTTCTATTGCTTCGTTGATCTCCTCTATGGTAGACATTCCGGTAGAAAGAATGAGGGGTTTGCCCGTATCCCGATGAGCACGCAGCAGTTCTTTGTCGGTCAGCAAAGCCGAAGGTATTTTGTGGGTAGGTGGGTCGAACTGCTGAATAAATTCAAGGGAAGGGATATCCCACGAAGACGCAAACCAGTCAATTCCCAGCTCCTTGGCGTGACGATCTATCTCCTGGTAGGCTTCGCGATCAAACTCAGTTTTATAGCGATATTCCAGGTAGCTGATATAACCCCAGGGGGTCTCACGCATCTGGGATTGTTGTTCGAGAGGCACACAGATTTCGGGTGTTCGTTTTTGAAACTTAACCGCATCAGCTCCGGCCTTTTTCGCAGCGTTCATCAGGCTTTTGGCTATCTCGATATCACCGTTATGGTTGATACCAACTTCACCAATAACATAGGTGGGATGAGAATCCCCCACCCAATGGTTGCCAATTTTTACTTCACGGGACATAGGTATTACTCCTTGATTTCCGATTTATTTAGGATAATTTCGATTATTTCACGGATCGCGCCGTTGCCACCCGGGTGGCTTAAAACCAAATCTGCCTGTCTGCGCACCTTGGGGTGAGCGTCTGCCGGGCAAGCAAAAAAACCGACATACGGCAAGACAACCAGATCATTAAGATCATTACCGATATAAATAATTTCGTTTTTGTTGAGGTTGCTCTCTTCGATCAGTTTTTGGATTGCCTGATCTTTAAAATAAACGGACTGATGGACCTCAATCTTCAGCTTTTTGGCACGGGCACTTACGACCGGGTTTTCCTCACGTGAAAGGATCAACGCTCTGATGCTTGTCTTTTCTTTCAGTATACCAATGCCAAAGCCGTCAGAACGGCTGCAGCAAACGCTTTCACTGCCATCCTGGCTGACATAAACCTTATCGTCTGTCATCACACCGTCAAAATCCATAATCAGGCAGCTGATTTGGCTTGGAAAGCCGCGGCGCTGCTTGAGAGGGTCAACCGGATTGAGGCGGGAGTCACTCATCAATTGCGCATAACGCTGCAGGTCGGCTGGTGTGTCGATATCGACTGTATATAACGGGTCTATCAATATCGGGAGGAGCTTATCACCCGTGAGGCTATTCTTATCAAGGATGGTTTCTACTCTGATCACATCGATATGACCGGTTTGCCAATAAGTTGGGGGCAAAGATTGCCGGGGGGCGTTATAAGGCTCGCTCACATCGGGAAGGGTCAGCAGAGGTTGAAGATTGCCTTCCAGGTTTACTTGCCACATCTTAAAAGGATTTTGTCCGCTGGGAACAACGCCACGGACACAGTCAGCATCATGGTGATTGATCAATTTCTGGATTGCTTCGTCAATCAAACCTTCTGGTCTGACTGGAGAGGTGGGTCGCAGCTGAACAACGAAGTCAGGGCGATAACCTTCATTGTCCCATAACCACTGGAGTGCATGCTGAAAAACCGGAAGGTCAGTGCTGTCATCCTGGGCGAATGCCGAAGGGCGCATAAAAGGAACTTCAGCACCCCATGTGCGGGCGACTTCCGCAATTTCAGGGTCATCGGTTGAGACGATCACACGCGTGACTAATTCTGCCTGTTTCGCTGCAGCGATACTGTATGCAATCAGCGGAGCACCGGCAAAATCGCGCAGATTCTTGCGAGGGATCCCCTTGGACCCCCCACGCGCCGGAATAAGCACGAGGACTTCAGGTTTGCTTACCATGCCGTCCAACCTCCATCAACCACAAGGTTGCTGCCGGTCATATAAGAGCTGGCGTCACTGCATAAAAAGAGCATGGCAGCACTCATCTCGTCGATGTGTGCCATGCGTCCTAAAACCGTTCGGCTGCTGTATTGGTTTGTGAAGGTTTCATCGTGATCGTTGAAAACCCCGCCGGGAGTCAGCGCGTTTACGCGGATGTTTTTGCCTGCATAATAGGTTGCCAGATACCTGGTGAAACCGAGTATCCCGGCTTTGGTAACAGAATAGTATGCGGGTTTAAAAGAGCGGCTGCCGTCAGGGCGCTCATAGAGGCGCTGGTCCGGTCCGACGAGACCGTAAGTGGAGCAAATATTGACAACAACCCCCTGCCCCTGCCGCAGCATGGGCTGCACAGCCGCCTGGGTGGCTAAAAAGGTTCCGGTCAGATTGACATCCAGTGCCTGCCGCCAGGAATCAAGAGCATACGTTTCGAAGGCGTTTGCGCCTTGCGAGCCAACATTGGCGGAGTCAAATTTTGGATCAAGGGCAGCACTATTGATGAGCACATCCACGCGGTCATAAGCGTCCAGTGCAGTTTCTACCATCACTTCGGCAGACTTTGGGTCGGTTACGTCAACCCTGGTGCTGGCAGCGTTTAGTCCCAAAGACTGGAGTTCGGCAGCATTTGCGTGGGCAACATCATCTGCCAGGTCAGCAAGCAAGACATTAGCACCAGCTTGCGCCATGGCAAGGCTAAACTGTTTTCCCAGCAGCCCTGCAGCACCGGTTACGATGACAGTTTTGCCGCTCATATCAAACTTTTTCAGGATAGGTTCATTCATTTTAATCAATACGCCTCTGTTGACTGGATTTTACCATCAGGGTCTGTTTATGACGGCAGATGGACCAAACAACTCCTCTGCCCGGAACTCTGAACACAAACCTCAACAATTTTTTGAACCCGTTTGCCATCTGCCAGTGTACAGTGAGAGAGTTCTTCTCCCTTGCACAGCCTGACGAAAGCATCCATCTCTGCCAGGAACATATCGTTTCGTTCAAAACCCTCCGGGGGTTGGATAACCTCTTCAGTTTGACGAACCACATCAATCGCGCGGGCAATACCAGTGTTGTTATCCCAGTTTACTATCCCATTCTCAAATGCAATCGAGAGGGTGTGCGAGGGAGGGCGTTGGTAATAGTCGAGGTGAATGGTTGCCAGACTGCCCGATTGTAAACGGAAGGTAAGTTCTGCGTTATCTTCAACATCCAGCTCCAGACTGCTCAGGTTTGTCAGATCTGCCGAAACCGAGCCGACCTCACCCATCATCCAGCGAATATAGTCAATGGGATGCGAGAGCGTGTTGAGAGCACCGCCACCAAGATCGGTACGGGCAGCATACGAGTGTCGATAATCTTCCCAGGGATGCCATCCGGGCAGATATTCTCCCCAGTGGACATGCGCTTTTAGGGCATTACCAAGCCGACCCGAATCGATCAGCTGTTTGATTTCCTGCAAAACGGGATGGTAGCGAAAATGAAAGCCCACCAGGGCTGGCTTGTTGGTTTCCTCGAGCACATTTTGTAGTTCCCGAATGCCGATCAGGCTGTCGGATACTGGCTTTTCAATCAGCAAAGCCGCGCCAGCTTTAGCGGCTGGCAGGGCGATGCTTAGGTGCAAAGCTGTCGGGTTGGAGATGATCACACCATCTGGTTTCTGTTCCAGCGCGAGATCCAGCTCTGTGAAAGTTGGAAATTCAGCAAGTTCAGCATCAGGCAAGGTCGCTTTATGGGTACGATATAAGACCAGGTCATTCTGCCCAAGTGCTTTCAGATTACGCAGATGCCTGCGCCCGATTGATCCAAGCCCCGCAATCAAAAATTTCATATTGAACCTCCTGCAATCAAAAAGAACAGGTAACCGGCTGAGGAAAATACAGCGCGACCATCAGTGAATATTATCGCACCTTTACAAGAAATAGGATCTTTCACGATCGGTCCTGTTGATGTAATTTCTGATAGAGTTTGTTAATCAAACCCTGGGTCAGGTTACGCACGCGGGAGTTAGCCCAGAAGCCGCTCGTGTTGGTTGCTTCCGAAGGTGAAATGGCAGACTGGGTATCAATGCCGTGAGAAGCTGCCAGTGCTTTCACTTCATCATCGATAGCGTTCCCAAGCAGGCGCATGGTTTGCTCATAAGTTGTCAGGCGCAGATACCCTTTTTGATCCATGCGATCGTCCATCTCTACCATACGTCCCATCAGCTGGTCGCTCCAGCCGTTATCAAGCATTTCGGACAGAACTTCGATGAAAACTTTTTTCGGGCTGAGCACCTGGAAATGATGGGCTGAGACCCAGGCTTTTAGACCATTGTAATCAAGCACCACGTCTTCCAGTCCGGCGATTTCACCCTGGTAATGCTCTTCAGTGCGACCGGAATTATCCATATATTCTTCTTCCCACTTCCGGGGGATCAACTGACCCCGTTCAACAGAAATGGTTCCGTTATGTTCAGCTTTCTTAGCCCATTCGAGTGTTTTTTCGGAGCTCATATCAACCCGCTGCTTGACATAAAACCCGGTTACGGCACCAACATTGGGATAAGTATCCAGAATTTGCAGGTGGGCAGGCAGCCAACCCGGCAAATGGTAAACATCATCATCGCTATAGGCAATTATTTCACCCTGTGCTAATTGAGTGATGCGCCAGAGAGCATTGAGTTTGCCGATGTTTTGTTTTGACAAAATCAGGGTGTCAATCTGACCAGCAGCCTGAAGTGCCTTGAGGTGGTCGGTCATCTCGGGAACAGATCCGTTATCAAAAACGAGCAGTTCGAAAGGTCTCCGGGTGTTTTTGATGATGCTCGCCAGTGTTAGCCTGGTGACATCAAGGCGGTGCTGAAAGTAACCAGTTTGATTAGGCTCATAAACTAACACCGCCACGGTAACCCTGGGAGGGATGAAATCGAGAGTTTTTCCTCTTGATGGGTTGGTGCCTAATCGCGCCATGATAACCTCACTGAGTTAGTATGAACTGTTTTCATCATGACTGCACCAGTTTCTCCGTAGTGTTTTGTGCCTCACGCATCGTTTTTTGCATGGCACGGTTCTTCCAGAATTCCGCGTAGGCTTTCTTTGGATGTAGTAATACGAAACGCATCTGTGTGCAGAAATAGCAACCGTGCTTAATCAGGGGACGGTTTTGCCATTCGCGCAGCTTCCGTGTGTTGGTTTGGGGCATTTCTTTCAGTTTTCCATTAACCAGGCGGCAACTGGCATCATCGAGCTCAAAAATTGTTCGCCTGCCGCCAGCAAGGCGGATGTTTTCACCGGTTTCAGGCAGGCGATAGTGACGCTGCCCTCCCGGCAGGTGGCGATAATCGTGGTTTTGATGGATGATAACAAGATCTGCGCTGCAGTCTATGGTTTGCCAGCCCTGGCGGCGAGCCTGGAAGATCATCCAGTTATCCCAACCAGCCCGACCAACCGTAAAATCAGGAATCTCTTCGAAACAAGCACGTGGAAAGATAAAATAGTCACTGCCGGCTCGCGCATGCAGCTTTCCATTTTCTCGCATGGTCGCTTTCAACATCTGCACCCAGTCCTCTTCGAAATAAAGCTGTTCTCCCACATCAAGGTCCCAACGCTGACCGATCATCAGGAATCGCTCACTTTGTTGGGCAACCTGGTGGGTAACGCTGAGAATTTCAGGGAAAAGAATAATGTCAGCGTTGACATACGCCAGGAAGGGGCTCTGGTTGGCTTGCCGCCCAATGTCGAAGATGGAGCTTATCAGAGGGGTGCCTAGTTGGTTTGTTTTCACGTCTGGCCGGTGGTCGAAACCATATTGTGTTGCTGCTTCACCAATACCTTCTTCGTCTCCGATAAGCACAACAGCAACCTCTTCGCCTAATGCTTGCCAGGATCGCAGAGCATTATGTTGAATCATGCTGATAAAAGGGTCATTAAATGGTTTTGGAGCAGTGAAAAGGGTTAAAAATGGCGTCATTTTTCCCCTTCCAGGGGCAGCCATGTCTGGCTTGGGTTAAGCCTGGTGAGCAGCTTGCGTTTTAACATGCCAGTCTTTCGTTTGAAGGCAACCCGGGTTTCAGGTTCAACTTCGGCAGGGATGCGATCGCGGCTTGGTTTGGATAAAACAGTAAGGTAAAGATCCAGGGTGTTTGAGCGGGGGAAACCATGCTTTCGGGAAGCAACCGGTTCGAAACCAGCCCGAAGAAGCATCTTCTTAAGCGTATGTTCAGTGAAACAAGAAAGGTGTGCCAGCTCGTAGGAATCGTGGGCATAAAAATTGGGAACTTCGACCAGCAGCAGTCCATCATCAGCCAACAACCGCTCACGGATTTGTGCCAGCACTGAAATTGGATCTTCGAGATGCTCGAGAACATGCATGAGAGTAACAAGGTTGAACGGCTTGGAATTGTCTGCAATAAGAGCGTCTATTGAGGCATACATGGGTATATTTTTACTGCTTGCCAGGTCTCGGTAAGCATCTCCCGGCTCCACACCAGCCACCTGGGCGTCAAAACTGGCTCTAAACCTGTCCAGCAAGATGCCGGAAGAAGCGCCGATATCGAGAATGCGTTCAAATTTTTTATAACCGAGATTCTGAAGCCACTCAGCCTGATTTTTAGCGCGCTGAGTCTGCTGATAAAGGTCCTTTTTAGTAGGTTCAGGGCTTGCTTGATAGATCCTGCGGTAAGTTTCCTGGTAAAAAGCTAGGTCCGATGCCTGGCTTTGACGGCTGTCCTGGAAGACAAAACCACAGTAGTCGCAAAGATAATAGGAAACCGAAAAACCAAAAGAGTCAATCTTCTCAAGCAGCCTTGCCTGTTTTCGAGAGCAAAGGGGGCAGGCAGGCTGAAAAGAAACATCTGCCAGGGCAGCAGCCCGTGGGTCGACTTCATAAAGGTTCTTGTGCTGAACCTGGGCAACTTCCTGCTGCCAGTCAGGGTTTTTTAAATTTTCTTCCAGCAGTTCCTGTAGGGTGAAATCATCACGTCCGTCAAAAGCGTCATAAATCTCATTAGCCAGCTGCAAGTCTTCCGGGGTATCTACCGTGAAACGCAAATGCCCCGAATCAGGCTCCATGACTGCATGCAGAACCTTAAATCGCCCTTCGTTATCATAAAGATAGGGCATCACATGTTCCCGCTGGTAAGGTTGGTCGGCTTCACGCCAGGCGCGCTCGAGCGCTGCGAATGAGCAGACTTCCGTATCCATGCCAATCGGTGTGGTGCGTATAAAGGGCGGTGGCAGGCGATTGGCAGCAAAATCAACATCGCTTTCCAGAAAAGCACGGATCACGCGGTCGATTTCAGCCGGGTCGATCATCGGGCAGTCAGCAGTAATGCGTACGATTACATCTGCCTGGGTCTGTCGGGCTGCCTCGTAAAAGCGGTCAAGAACATCGTAGGGGTCTCCCCGATAGCAGAGAAGCCCCTTATCATTACAAAATTGTTCTATTTGCTCATCGCTGGGGTCGCTGGTCGTAGCGATAATAATTTCGTCTACGAGCGAGGCGCGGCGCACCCTGTTTACTACCCGGGCGAGCATTGGCTGCCCTGCAATCGGTAACAGAACCTTACCTGGTAGGCGGCTTGACGTAAGCCTGGCTTGAATGATCGCGACTGTTTTCACTAAGGCGAGTTATCCTTTCTTATTGTGCCGGCAGGGGATCAATTTGCATGGAGCCAATACTGATATCATAATCAGCTAAACTGGCTGCCATGTTTGCCGGTGTGGTCACAAAAACGCTTAACCACAGCTGATCTTCTGCTTTGAAGAGATAAGCCGCCCAGGCGTTGCTGTCTTTGGAATAAGTAAAGCGCGTTACATCGCGACCATTCAGGGTCAGCGAATCACGGTCAACCTGCGCATCTATGCCCAGGAGTTGTTCCAGTGTCAGGGTAAGCAGACTGATGGGCATCTTTGCAAGGGAATGGTTTTTAACCACGACTAGTCGGGTGGGATACACAGCCGGCGTGCCGCCATCAAAACCATACCAGGCAATATTATCTTCGAGGTTGTTAACCAGATCTCCCAGAACACCCTCTGAGGAACCAATCAGGTTGGTAATCGTTTCGACAATGTTGGGTAACTCGGATTTAATATCTTCGGCTATGTAGGATGGAGGCAGCATGATCTGCATCCCTATGCCATAATAAAGCTGCATACGGTTATCGGGGGTCGCTGTCAGAGTGGGGGTTGGAGCGGTGATTTTTTTGGTCAGTGGTATGTTGCAGGCAAGAATCGTAACCATCATCAGCGCCATTACCATTAATATCAGAATTGTTTTCTTTTTCATATTAACTTCCTTGATCGGTTGACAACTGTTGGTACAAAGCCAACAGTTTTTGTTTGTTTTTATGCCAGTCCGCCTTTTCAGTCGCAATCAGTCTGGCTGTTTGCGCCATCTCATCCAAAGACAAACTGGAGACGTTCAGTATAGTGTTTTTGAGCTCTTCAATATCATTATCAGTAAAGACCCATCCGTTTTTTCCGGGTTGAACCCATTCGAGATTGGCAGGGATATCCGAAACGATCGTCGGCAATCCACAAGCCAGCGCTTCCATCAACGAAACGGACGAACCATCAATGTGGCTCGGGGTTATGTAAACATCAGCAGCCCCAAAATAGGTGATGAGATCCTGGTTGGGAACACGCCCACCGATGAATATCTTGTCTTGCAGAGTTTCCGTGGAGAGGATTTCCATATATTGGTCATGCAGGCTGCCATCTCCAAGCAGAATGAGCCGCAGATCGGGGTTTTCACGAATTGCCTGGGTGAAGGCATGCAGAAGCACGTCGACACCATAGTTGGGCTCCCAGCTGCGTAAACATAACAAAACATGTTTATCTTGCCAGTTCATTTTTTCACGCCATTGAGCTCCCGCAGTTCTGGCGTTTTGGGGGGAGAAATGATCCAGGTCAACTCCCCACGGAAAAATAACTATTTTTTCAGCTGGAAAGCCGAGATTAATAGCAACCTCAGCTGAACTATAAGCATCCGTGATCAACGCCCGGGCATTGTTCAGGGCAAATCGGGTGCGGTGTTCGTCCAGTTTGTTAACATGGACGTCGTGCATCAGGTCAAACCCCCAGCTCATCGCGAGCAGGTTTTTAAATTCAATTTTGGCAGCTAAAAATGCCAGGTCTGGTAAGGGACCTGCATGGATCAAATCCGGTTCCACCTCAGAGACGATTTTCTCAAGCGCTCTATGGGCAACGGGCAGATTCCAGGGCTGCAGTCCGCCCTCAAATCCAGTCCAGTTCAATGCAGTCACACCGGGTGGAGTAGGGAACTCACCTGGAAACAAGCGCAAAACGAAGGCTTCATGAGAGCTTTCGGCAAGCGTTTGCATAAAACGCTGATCGTGGACAGAATCGGAGCGGGTCAGATAGAGTATGCGCATAGGTTAATCACCAAGTTGCGTCCAGCGCAGTTCCTGCCCGCCCTGAAGCGGCTGCAAGACTTTGAGACCGATCACCTTTTCTATTTCGTAAGGCATAATCGCGCCTGGTGTTGCCGGACGCAAAACATCGATCATCTCGCGGGTCAATATTTCACCCGGCTGGATATCACGTGAAGCACGTAAGCAGCGCCGTTGAACCACGACAGTTTGTTTTTCGTTATCTGCCACGAATTTGTTGGCAGATCCAAGCGCCCGTTCCAGCTGGCGGGTGTTGTCCACCATATCCGCCCAGCTTTGTGGGTTCATGGCGAAGGCATGGTCGGGACCCTCACGGCGATTGTCGTCGGTGAAGTGTTTTTCAACCACCCGTGCGCCCAAAGCCACAGCACCAAGTACGGTAGCGTGACCGTGAGTATGGTCGCTGAGCCCCAGGATCAGATTTGGCCAGATCTGGTGATAGGTCTTGAGCACGTTCAGGTGAATGTTATCAAAATTGCCGTCAGCAGCTGTGTAGTTGGTGTTGCATTGCATCAGCACCAGCTCAGGGTTGACAGCCAGGATAGCGTCGACCGCACGCTGCACTTCGCCAATATCAGAAGCTCCCGTGGCAAGCAAAACGGGTTTGCCTTTGTGTGCCATGTGCAGGCAGGCTTCCAGCCAGGTGATGTCGCCTGAACCAATTTTGTAAGCCGGAACGTAAGGGTCAAGCATATCCGTGGCTTCGAAATCGTAAGGAGACGAAAAATAATCGATACCAGCCTGGTCACAGGCATCTTTCAGAATAGGAGTCCATTCAAACGGTACTGAAGCGTCATTGTAAACCTCTGTCACGCTCTTTTTCCAGTACGCCTGGTGGGAGACCTGCGCGTTCATGTGGCTGAAACCATAATCAGAAACGATTTCGGCTCCGCGGAAGTTTTGGAACTTGGCGGCATTCGCACCAGCTTCAGCAGAAAGGCGGATCAGGTGCAGCGCTCGATCCAGGCTGCCATCATGGTTGGCAGCAATATCTGCGATGAAATAGGTAGGGTGATCGTCACCGATCAGGTGTTTGCCAATTTTCAGTTCCATAGGTCCTCCTATTATGCCAAAAAACCCGCCAGTTGTTTTCGCAGGTCTTTATCATAGTCTTCATACAAACGGTCAATACCTTCCTGGATGCCAGGAAGCTCGCGAGAAAGTGCTTTTTGTAGTTTTTCGGTATTTGCGCTGAGGTTGAGCGGACGCCTGGTCAGGAGTTCTCCATCAACAGTCTCAACAGGGTTGATCAGTTTTTCATTAAACCCAAATCGCCTGGCTAATGCCACGCCAAAATCGTATTTGCTCAAACTTTCTCTCGAGAAGAAATGATAGGTGCCAGTGAGCTCTTTTGACAGGGCTTCCAGCAGCAGGTCTGCCAGGTCGTGCACATAGAGTGGGCTAAAGATCGAGTCGGTAAAACCGTTTACAGTTTTTCCCTGGCTCAGGTTATTGAAGAAAAATTCCGCCAAACTGCGCGTTCCTGAAACTGACCAGCCATAAAACACCACGCGTGCCACAAGGGCATCTGGATAAGCCTGTCTGACAGCCATTTCGCCATCAAGTTTTGATTGCGCGTAGGTGTTCTGAGGGTTGGGTGAATCGTTTTCGCAATAGTCCCCTTTTGTACCATCAAACACAGAATCTGTAGAAATTTGCACAAAAGGTATGCCCAGTTTTTGTGATTCGAGCGCCAAAACACCAGGTGCGCTTGCGTTGATAAGTTCAGCAAGCTCCGGGTTTTGCTGGGCAATATCGAGGTTGGCGATAGCGGCACAATGAATGACCGCATCCGGTTGGGCGGTTTTCAAAGCGTTTGGCAGGGCTGAAAGGTCGCCCAGCGGAACAGTCTGCTGCTCAAATGGCACGCCCTTCAGGGTGCGGCTGTTGGACCAGCCAACCACATCGTAGCCCTTTTCAACCGCAGCCAGGGCAAGGTTAATGCCCAGCAGTCCACTCACGCCAGTAACCAGGAGTCGGGTCATTTTCACTTCTCCGCGTTGGCGAGCTCTTCCTCAATTGGTTTGATAAACGCCATTATTCCCTCAACATCCAGCCACTGGGTGTTATTTTCGCTGGTATAGGTAAAGCCATCGACAACTGGTGAGCCCTTATCTTCCCAAGCGCGACCAAACCAAAGGTCTGCGCCAGCAGGCTGAACCACAAACATATTTTCGAGCTCAATCGTTGTGCGGGCTTCGTCTTCAGAGATAAGGCTTTCGTGCAGTTTTTCTCCAGGGCGAATGCCGATAATCTTAATTTCGGCGTCCGGTGCCATGGCTTTGGCAAGATCAGTCATCTTCATGCTGGGAATCTTGGGGACAAAAACCTCTCCACCCTGCATGTTTTCAATGGCATGAATCACAAAACGAACGCCCTGCTCAAGCGACATCCAAAAACGGGTCATGCGTGCGTCTGTGATGGTCAGAATACCTGTGGGGCGCTGCTTGATGAAAAGAGGCACCACCGATCCGCGTGAACCGACCACGTTGCCATAGCGCGTACAGGCTATGCGCGTGTTGCGCCCCCCGGCATAGGCATTGGATTGCACCATCAGCTTCTCGGCTGCCAGCTTTGTGGCACCGTAGAGGTTGATCGGGTTAACTGCCTTATCTGTCGAGAGCGCCAAGACCTTTTCAACACCGTTCTCAATGGAGGCATCAATCACATTGGCAGAACCAAGGATATTGGTTTTGATCGCTTCCATCGGGTTATATTCACAAGCCGGCACCTGTTTGAGCGCAGCAGAATGCACAACAACATCCACACCATAAGTTGCACGCATCAGGCGGTCTTTATCGCGCACATCACCGATAAAGTAGCGGATACGAGGATCGTTGAAGCCGCCGGTTGTCAGCATTTCATGCTGTTTGAGCTCATCACGGCTATAAACAATAACCTTGGCAGGGTTGTATTCATCCAGAAGAACACGAATAAATTTCTTTCCAAATGAGCCCGTGCCGCCGGTAACCAAGACGACTTTATTTGTCCAATCCATACTTACTCCTTAGCGCTTTTAGCGCCTTCTTTTGAGATAATGATCAGTGGATACTGCCCTTTTTCTCCAAAATAATGGGGAAACCACTCTTCCAAACGATATAAAACCTTGAGCCAGAATTTTCCTGCCCATTCCGGCTGGATAACCGACCGCAAAAATTTCACCGAAACACTTCGCCAGACTCGAATTTCGTAAGGCATTACGTCTTTCATGACACTGTGAAACCATTTTGCAGAGGTTTTCAAAACAAAAGTGCCCACAGGTTGCTGACCGGGTTGCTTTTCTTCAACTTTTATTTGACTTGCAGAGATGCCGTTCGGCATCAACTCAGCCTCTTTGCCCGTCCACTTGCGCAGCCGATTTGCTATGCGCATTAATAAGCCCATTGTCTTTGCCAGAGGAACTTCCGACCAACCATCCACGGTTACCATTTTTCGGTCGGGCTTCAAACAGCGCTGAAGCCCCTGATATACCCCCACCTTCTCCTCAATAGGCACATGGTGGATGGTATGGAGCGAGACAATCCCGTCAAATGCATCCTCGCGAAAAGGAAGATTGGCTATGTCTGCGTTGACATACAGCCCCTTTTCCCCCAGCCGCTTGCGCGCTTCCTGCAGGGCAACAACTGAAAGATCCATGCAAACCCGATAACGATAACCTTCCGAATATGTCAGGTATTCAGCATATTGCACCGGTCCGGAACCAGCATCCAGCAAATAATCACCGCTGGGCGCAAGATGTCTCTTGACGCGCATGTGGCACTTATGAATGTAGTCTGCCGAGACCGGACGCAGGTCTTCGTAGCGGGCATTTTGATAGACATCGCCTTCCAGCTGCCAGCCGATCTCATTATAAAATTGTCCAATTTCGTTTTTGACGGACCGCTCTCTCATGGGCGCGAATCCTCCTGTATGGTTAGAGTTTCCAGCCGTGCCAAACCGCGATCTGCCCAGCTAAGCGTTTCGCCAGCAAGATAAGCAAAGGTCTTTCCGTATTCCCGAAGTCCTTCTTCTGATAAAACATAACTCATCGGACGGTTTGTAAAGTCGTCATGCAGCCAGAGAATGTGCCAGGGGAAAGGCAGCGAAAATTCGAAGAAGAAAAGATAAGCATACAACCAGGCTTTTTCAACTTGTTCTTTTGTAAGCCGGCTGGACACGGGGTTTTGGCTTACTTGATCTAACATTTCTTCATATTCCTGCCAGGTCTGTGGGTCAAGGGTAAAGCCTTTGCCCGCATAGTGGGTTTTGCCTGTAACAATCACCGGCAAACCCGACATCGCCATCTCCATCCCGACGGTCGTCGTATAAACCAGCCCAAAATCGGCGATCTCCATCAGATCGTACGTGTTGGTCTTATCTTCCGGGGTGATAATGTGAATATTTTCAGGCAGCTGAGGATAAGCCTGGTTGATCACATCTACCATCGACGTACCATGAGTTTTCAGTTCACCGGGATGCACCCGCATCACCAGCTGCAGTTCCGGGTGACGAATAAAGTAGCCAACCGTCTTGACGATCATTTCTGCCATTGTTTCTGTTATGCGCTGCCTGCCGAGCGTGAGGCTGTCGCCCAGGACGTTGGTCGCCACCAATGCAAGCGGTCGTTCGTCCAGTTTCAGGCTCTCGCGGACGCTCGCTCCACCTCTCACTGGGTTTTGCTGCCACTGGCGGGCAAAAGCACCCCAAATATGGGCGTTCTTTCGGGCAGCAAACAGTCCCATCAACGCCTGGCGCGCTTTTTCGGGCAGTGGTTGGCTGCCGAGGCTGTTCCACAGGTCATCTGTATTGTGCTGCATAATTTCATCGTTTTGTGCCAGCCAGATGCGTTCCTGCTGATCGGCAAATTCAAACGTAACAGTTTCAATATCAAGCAAACGGGCAGCCTGGTAAGCAACCCCCATTTCAAGGATAGTGCCATTCGGGATAACGAGCAGATCAGGTTTCTCCGCCTTCAGCCAGTCAAAAATCGCTTGCGCTGCCTGTGCGTTGCGCTCTAAGCGCAGTTGGTAGAGCTGGCTGGAGAAATCGGTCTCCTCAACTTGCAGGGTATATTGAGTGTCATAATCAGAAACCTGTTCGACAATTTTTTGCAGGTCAGGGGTGATAGCCGGTTTGGAACCGGAAGCCTGGCTTCGCTTGAGCAGGCTATCTACGCGCATAACCTCTGACGCGGGTTTGAGTACAGACTTTGTATAAAGATCCTGCCGGCGCAAATCAAAAAGGCTGATTTCCTGGTCCCATTCGGCATAGGGTAACCAGGCAAAGTTGACCACATGCCCTTGCCCTGCCAGACCCAACGCAACCAACATGGCTTGCTCGATCCAGTAATGCAACGTGGCAAAGACGCAAATCTTTTTAGGCGGTTCCGCTTTTCGCTGATGCTTTAAAACATCTTCAACCGCACCTGGGAGCACCTGATTCAGACTTTCGAGTTCGTAGTGAGCGCTCCAGGGCTTGTTCTTGCCTCGCAAAGCCCAATAGGCTTCGACAGTCAGAGGCAGTTTGCCAAGCAGATCTTTCAATTGATCACTCATGGGCGACCTCGCTGGTCAATCGTCCATTCAAGTGCCGGTCTCACTGCACCTGGTCTCGGCTCAGGCCACTGGGTGCCGGGAGCACCACTGGCATCAACCGAGAAACTCAGCGCCTGATCGTCCTGAAAATAGCGTTTGACCATATAAGAACTGGCATTGATTCCCAAAACAAAACGTCCTTCGTTTAGCGTTTGGGGTGGAATAACACATCGGCTGGTGTAAACACCCTTCGGTCGCGAAGTAAACTCTTTAAAAAGCTCTTCGGAATCAATATCAAAACTGGTGAAAACCGGTTCGCCCCGGGTTGTGAAGAGATAATAACCTACACGCAAACCGGTGATGTCTTCCAAAAGTTCATATTCGATTTCAATCGTGATTGGGTCAACCGAACGGACTGAATCTGAAACCACTCCGGCTTTATCTATAATTCGAATTGCCAAAGGTTTGAATGGCGCGCTGTTTGCCGGGATTTCGTCTTCTTCCCAGTAACGTTCACCCACTTTGGACAATCCCCGGTTCAGGTAAAAATCGACCGCTTCTCCGGATGGAGCCCGCAGCAGCACGTTGCCCTTTTCCAAAACAATCGATTCCTGCGTCAGGCGTTGGATAGCAGACATATTATGGCTGACAAATAACACTGTGCGCCCTGATTCGGCAACATCGCTCATCTTGCCCAGGCATTTTCGCTGAAAATCAGCGTCACCAACCGCCAAGACTTCGTCCACCACCAAAATTTCAGGCTCAAGGTGCGCTGCCACGGCAAAAGCCAGGCGTAAATACATCCCGGATGAGTAGCGTTTTACCGGCGTGTCGATAAATTTTTGAACTTCCGAAAACTCAACAATCTCGTCAAAACGAGCTTCAATTTCGCGTTTTTGCATTCCCAATATTGCGCCGTTGAGAAAGATGTTCTCCCTGCCGGTCAGCTCGGGGTGAAAACCAGTGCCAACTTCGAGCAAAGAACCCACCCTGCCGCGCAGTTCACCATAGCCTTCGGTTGGGTCGGTCACACGCGAAAGGATTTTCAGCAGCGTGCTTTTGCCAGCCCCGTTGCGTCCAATGATCCCCAAAGCCTGTCCCTGTTTAACATCAAAACTGATGTCTCTCAGTGCCCAGATTTCTTGTTTCTTGTCCCTTGCACCTTTGCGAAAAACATTGCCCAGATTTTGAACCTGGCTCACAATCAGGTCGCGCAGCGTATCCTGTCGCTCCTGAAATGCACCAATCTTGTAGCGCTTGCCGATGCCCTTTACGATAATTGAAGTGTCTTTTTCCATGCTACACCACATCCGCAAACGTTTTTTCCATCCGCCGGAAGAAGAAAAGACCGCTAACCAGCAGCACAACCACTGCCGCAGAAGAAAACAAAAGGGTCATATCTGGCGGCGTTCCACCAAAAAGCGCCCAGCGAAAACCCTGCACAACTCCAACCATCGGGTTGAGGCTGTAAATGGAGCGGATCGTGCCCTCCGGAATGATCGTGATCGGGTAGACGATCGGGGTCGCATACATCCAGATCTGCAGCAAAAAGGGGACCATCTGTTGAATGTCGCGGTATTGCACATTGAGCGCTGAGAGCCACAAACCGACTGCCAGGGCGGCCAAAATTGCCAGCAAGGTTAATGGAATCAACCACAAGGCGTTCCAGGTCAGAGGCAATTTGTAGATAAGCATCGCCCCAAATAGAAGCAAAAGGGATATCCCAAAATCAACCAAAACCGCTAAAACAGATGAAAGCGGAATAATAATTCGCGGGAAATAGATCTTGGTGATCAGGTTGGAATTGCCCACCAGGCTGATGCTGCTTTTTTGCAGCGAAAGCTGAAAGAGGTGCCAGGGCAAAAGGGCTGCCAGGGTAAAAACCGGATAAGGCAGCTCGCTGCCTGTGTCCACTTTGAGCAGGTAGCCAAAAACGATTGAGGTGATCAACGTGGTCAAAACAGGCTGCAAAATCGCCCAGGCAACGCCCAGCGCTGCCTGCTTGTAGCGCACTTTGATATCCCGCCAGGTCAAAAAATAAATCAGCTCGCGGTAATGCCAGAGTTCTTTCAGATCAATGCCCAGCCAACCTTTGGCTGGCTTGATGGTCACAATCTGGTTGGGTGGAAGCGTTTTAGTCTCTGCCATGTGCCCTTTCATTGGCATACCATTCGATCGTCCGGCGCAGTCCGTCTTCAAAATTGGTCCTGGCTTCAAAACCAAAGCGTTCTTTAGCACGGCTTGTATCCAGCTTGCGCCGCGGTTGACCGTTGGGCTTGCTGGTATCCCAGCGGATCTCGCCCTCAAAGCCGGTCAGACGGGCAATCAATTCGGTCAGATCCTTGATCGAAATCTCAAAATTCGAACCGATGTTTACCGGGTCGGAGCTGTTATAGCGCAGGGTGGCGAGCGTGATTCCCTCAGCGGCATCGTCGACATAGATAAATTCTCGTGTCGGTGAGCCATCGCCCCACGCGACGATCTCCGCCGCGTTTTGCTCTTTAGCCTCCAGGCATTTGCGAATCAGCGCCGGGATCACGTGCGAGCTGGCAGGGTCAAAATTATCGCCCGGACCATAAAGGTTCACCGGCAGCAAAAAAACCGAGTTGTAGCTATATTGCTCACGATAAGACTGCGACTGCACCAACAGCATCTTCTTCGCCAGCCCGTAAGGGGCATTGGTCTCTTCGGGATAGCCGTTCCACAGGTCTTCTTCTTTAAAAGGGATCGGGGTGTACTTGGGGTAGGCGCAAATCGTGCCAATAGCGACAAATTTGCTAACACCCTGCTGCCAGGCATGGTGGATCAGCTGCACGCCCATCATCAGGTTGTCATAGAAAAACTCACCCGGCTTTTCTCGGTTGGCGCCGATCCCGCCCACTTTGGCTGCCAGGTGGATGATCACATCTGGTCTGGCTTCGTCAATCATTCGCAGGATATCGGCTTCTCTCACCAGGTCATATTCCGGGTAGGTCGGCACGAAGATTTCTTTAGCTCCGTGTTCTTTTAACTTGTTAATCAGATGCCCGCCCAAAAAGCCGGCACCGCCCGTTACGCAGACGCGTTGAGCGGAAAGGTCCAGTTCCTTATCCATGATCACCTCGGTTTGAGTCTTCAGCAGGGGCTGCCTTTGTTTGTGCAGCCCCTGGTAATTGTAGTGCAAGTTTAATGCCTTCGATGCGAATTTGGGGTGCCTGTGTATCGTTCGTCACCGTCACGCCTTTCTCCAGGCAGGTCAGGCGAACCACCTCAGCCACCTCATCATCGCCCAACACGCTTACGTGGTCAAAGCCGGCTTCTTCCAGCTGCTGCAGGCAAAGGTTGGTACGTTCGCGCACAATGCGATAAAGGTCGAAGGAATTCTTGATATAGTCGACCGTCAGGGCAGCCCGCAGGGCGATCCCCTCTGGTGTGATGATATAACGCAGCTTTTTTCGCTGGGCGCGTTTCACCTTTACGTAGCCCTTGGCGATCATGCGCTTCAGATGCCAGTTGATCGTGCCAACCGCCACGCCAAGCTCATCAGCCAGGGTCACCTGGTTGATATCCGGGTTGGCTTCGATGTGCGTCAACATCTCCAGCGCCCGCGAATTTTCTTGTTCAGTCAATTGCGTTTCCATATAATTCAGTTTTTGAATTATAAGCAGAAAATTGTGGGTGTCAAATCTGCTGTGCCCTGTACACGAGAGAATGAACCAGGGGTGGATTACCACACCCTCACATCAATGCAGTTTCTGTCACGCTCTCCCGTCATCGCAAGTTCTGTCACTGCCTCACCGGTTGCCACTGCGAGCGAAGCGAAACAATCTCGGTCTGTCATTCTGAACGAAGTGAAGAATCTTGCCCTTGGAAATTCAAGATCCTTCGCAAATGAAGCTCAGGATGACAGATTCACATAACAGTCCTTTCTATCACAAGGGATGCAAGGCGATCGTGTCGTAAGGGATAGAGCTCGTCTCTGTCCGCGAACGATCTGATTGGATGAGCGTTTTCGGACGGAGATAAACCCCGTCCGTACGAGTTTTATTTTGCATGAGCCTTCTCTATGTCTGCTTACCCAATACAAAAGTACGGGCTGGGTCAGGGAAAATCGGAGCTCGTGATTGGGACCCGCCCGTACGGTGTTGGTATTTCATAATGAGAATTGCTGATCAGCTATCAGCATCTTTTCTTTTCCCTATCGGCTACCTGCCTGCCACGAGAGCACGACAGCCGCGGTCCCAGGAGCTTGGCGAATGGGATCAGCGATAAACTAATATCTTACAACCCCCTCTGAACTACCCGGCGTCCCGCTTGCGGGAGAGGGGGACGGCGAAGCCGGGGGGTGACAGATCTTAGGAATGTACCGCTTTTTATGCACTCTGCCAAACAAACATGCACACAACCTTGTCTGAAACCATAAAAGAATCGGATTCCGACCTGCAGACTATTATTCTTTTAGAAATCATCCATCTTTCAACCAAATTTGTACACGAAAACACCATTTCGTACCCATATCGGTCTTGAAAGAACAAAACCCATACGCAGCGTAAGCAGGGAAGAAAAACCGTGCCCTCTCCCTGCCTGCCCCGGTAGTGAAGCATCAGGGCTCCATGCGATTACTCCAGGTTCAGTCCCACTTGCAGCGCTTGCTGGTTCAATGGGACGTACTTCTCCTTGACGTTTTCGGCGATGATCTGGTTCCAGTCTATTTCCTGCAAGCCCAGTTCGCGGATGAGGACGCCCAGCAGGATGATGTTCATCACCCGCGGGTTACCAAGTTCACGTGCTTCTGCCTGCCCATCGAGCGCGATCAGCTTGCCAGCCCGCGCTCTGATCAGCTCCTCTCCATTGGTCGGGTATTTTTCTTTGCCCATCTGCACGCCCATCGGGTTTACACGCACACGGTTAAAAATCACAATCCCTTTTCCATCATCGCGCAAATAGTCCAGGTTTCGCAAAACCTCAAGCTCTTCAAAGCCCATGATCAGGTCGGCTTTGCGCTTTTCGACAATCGGCGAAAAAACTTTTTCGCCATAGCGAACATGGGTCAAAACAGGACCTTCACGCTGAGACATGCCATGCACTTCACTCATTTTGACGTCATAACCGGCTTCGATCAGCCCGTTGGTCAGCAGTTTGCTCGCCAAAATGGTTCCCTGACCACCCACACCAGTTAGCAAAATGTTTTTTGTGCTCATTTATGCCTCCACTTTCTGAATAGCCTGCACCGGGCAAACCTGGGCACAGACGCTGCAGCCAACGCATTTATCGGGGTCAATCGACGATTTTTTCTTGTCAAACTGGAAGACGACCGCCGGGCAGCCAGTTCGGGTGCACTTGCGGCAGCCGATACAGACCGTTTCGTCCACAAAATAGGTTTCGGTAAAAGCACCCTGGAATTCTTCAAGGTCCCACGGGGCTAATCGTTTTAGCGCGCAGGGCCAGCGGGTGATGATCACAGTTTGTTCGTCCATACCCAGTGCCCAGTCAAGGGCTTCGTTGACCTCGTTGAGCTGGTTTGGGTTGATTGTGCGTACGTTGTGGATCCCCAGGGCGCGGACAAGCGTTTCGATGTTGATCGCTTCGGTCACCTCACGTGCAATGGTGTAACCCGAACCGGGGTTTTCCTGCTGACCAGTCATGGCGGTGATGCGGTTGTCGAGAACGACTGTGATCAGGTTGCTGCGGTTGTAAGTGGCATCAAGCAGCGAATTGATACCGGTATGGAAAAAGGTGGAATCCCCGATCACAGAGACCACGCGAGGTTTGTCGCCCTCGATTGTGTCGAAAATCTGCTGCGCTCCGTGCCCCAGGCTGATGCTGGCGCCCATGCAGACCGTGGTTTCCATGGCATTGTAGGGCGTGCCTGATGCAAGCGTGTAACAACCGATGTCGCCCGAAACCATGATCATCTTGCGCTTGCCCAGCTCGTAGAAGAAGCCCCGGTGTGGGCAGCCTGCACAAAGGGTTGGCGGACGAGGGACGACAATCTCTTTCAATTCGGTATCCACCGGATATTCATCGCCAAAAACAACCTGGCGAATCACCTCAGGAGTCATTTCACCATTGAGCGGGAAGAGGTTTTTACCATCACATTGGATGCCAAGCGCGCGGATGTGTTGTTCGAGATAGGGGTCGTTTTCTTCGATGACGTAGATGTGGTTAACCCTTCCGGCAAAATCTTTGATCATCTGGTCGGGCAGCGGATTGGTGAAGCCAAGTTTCAGGTAGGAACCCCCCTCACCAAAGACCTCGCGTGCATAGAGGTAACAATCGCCTGAACAAATAATGCCAATTTTGGTGTCGCCATATTCAACGCGGTTCCACTGGCAATTGTTGCTGTATTCTTTGAGCAGCTCAAAGTTTTGCTGGATCTTGACCTTCATCGGACGGGCATTGGCAGGCACAGCGACATATTTTTTGATGTCTTTTACATATGGTCTGATCGGAACGTCCAAACGTTCACCCAGCTCGACCATGCTTTTAGAGTGACATACGCGGGTGGTCATGCGCAACAGCACAGGTATGTCATGTTTTTCGCTGATTTCGAACGCCTCGATGAGCATATCTTTTGATTCCTGGCTGTCAGATGGCTCAAACATGGGAGTCATGGCGGCTTTGGCGTAGTTTCGGTTATCCTGTTCGTTTTGCGATGAAAACTGACCGGGCTCGTCGGCAGTGACTATGACAGCTCCGGCGTTTACGCCGATGTATGCGAAAGTGAAAAAGGGGTCAGCAGCAACATTAAGCCCGACGTGCTTCATGGCTGCCAGCGAGCGAGCGCCGGCGATGGAAGCACCAATTACCGATTCGAGAGCGGTTTTCTCATTGGGAGCCCACTCTGAGTGGATTTCCGGATAAGTTGCCGTGTTTTCAATGATTTCCGTGCTGGGTGTGCCGGGATAAGCGGCGGCGAAACGAACGCCAGCATCCCAGGCACCTCGGGCGATGGCTTCATCGCCTGTGATGAGTTGTTTCAAAGCTTCCTCCTTTTCCGTCATTTGGTTTGGGTGAGCGACGGCAAAGCTTGCACCTTGAGTATAAACGAGAAAAGGTGATTAGGGCGGTTTTTAATAGTTCCCTTGACCTGGATTTGAATAAGGGTTAGAATATGCGTCCTGATAAAGACGTCCTCGTAGCTTAATGGACAGAGCACCTGCTTGCGGAGCAGACGGTTGCGCGTTCGACTCGCGCCGAGGACATTTTTCAATCCCCCAAACCCAGAGTACTGATTCTCAGCACACCTTCGACTCGCGCCGAGGACATTTTTAATCCCCCAAACCCAGAGTGCTGATTCTCAGCACACCTTCGACTCGCGCCGAGGACACTTTTCCATTTTCCTTGCACGTTCGTTATAATATTCACTGACCAACTTTACAGCTGGGAGGATCAAAGAACAATGATTGACACTGCCTTCAATTTTTATTCCGATTCGAACGGACGTGATCCCGATAGATACAGCCCAACACTTCGCAGCTATCACAAGATTTTGTGGAGTAAATCGTTGCAAAATGAGCGCTTCCTTGAATTACGTAATGATAAAAGAAACGCTTATCTTTATCACCAATCAGAGCTTGGCGAGTTCTATTTTGGCAGCGATGCCATTACACACTCTTATAAAAACCATGTTCACAAGAAGTGGCTGACCAGCCAAATTCCTGCCGATGTTGACGAATTGTTTGATGCTGGGTCCACGATTGGAGCATATATCATCTTTCCAAACAATCAGGTCAACAGAAAACCCAATATCAACCAGGCTCGTGGCACGAATCACTTTATCGATGATCGTTTTGATCTGACTCTCGAATGCATTCGCCTTTTTTACCTTGAACAAAAAAGCCCTCTCCACGATGTCTTATTGAGATACAAGGACTTCTTCGACTTGTTTGGTGATTTTATGGGCTACGTTCAATTCTTCCTGCTGGATGATATGGTTGAAAAAAACGGAATGATCGAATTTCATCTGCCTTTTAGCGGTTTTAGAACCCGTCCAAAGTTTTCTGATGTTGATGCGTATCTCAGCTATAAAAACCGTACCCTCCGGTTCATTCAATTAAGAAACAACCGAATTCAAAACTATATAAACAGCCTGTAGCAGTAAATTACCTGATTGTGACATACTGATTACCTTCAACAGCCAATATTGAGGGAGGTTTCACTTCTCGGAACCGCGAAGGATTAAACAACAGCAATGTTTCACGTGAAACATATAGACATCGTACCCAGTGGATCTTTCTGTAATGAGAAAAGGAGGCAACTTATCTTGGATTTCTTTCTTCGTGATTAATTCTTCCATGGTCATCAATTCAGATGTTTCACGTGAAACTTTCAAATCGACAAAATAACAAAATTGGTGGTTTTCAGGGGTTTCAGGCATGATAAATGCAGCATATTAGCTATGATTGTTATAAATCGGAGGTTTCTATGAGAAAAACACTTCTTCCATTACTGATATTTTTGGTAATGATGTCAAGCTCCTGTGTCGTGCAGACCGAAACTGTTGCCTTAACAGACACTCCGAGCACAGAGTTTGTTCCCACGGCAACGCCGAAATATCTTTCGCTGCTTTACGAGCTGCAAATGTTCCTGGGGGGAGATGGCTGGGCAACCAACCTGGATAAGAACCATATTTATATCACTCCAGATTTTGGTGAACATTGGAGGGAGGTAACTCCCCCAGAATTAGCTGCAAGCGATAAAAGCGGCAATATTGAAGCCGCTTTTGCCAACAGTCAACTTGCCTGGGTTTGTCAATCTCTGCCTGAAACTGCCGGCGTTTTATACGTAACAGGTGATCAGGGGCAGAGCTGGGCTGAGGTCCAGCTTGACTTTCCGTGTGGGTCAATGGGAATCGTGAGTCCCCAGGTGGGGTATGTTTTTTCAAGCGAGGGGGTCGGGTTGGGCTCTAATTATGTGAGCGTTCATAAAACAGAAGACGCGGGGTTCAATTGGAGCACAACGTTCACACATGAACCGGGTGGCGTTGACGACCATGGGCTTCCTACAGGCGGAATCAAAAGTCAATTTACAGTTCTAAGTGAAAACACTCTATTAGTTGGTGGGTCTATTCCTGCGCCAGGATGGCTTTATCTATTCAAATCCAGCAATGCTGGCGCCTCCTGGTCTCAAGTGGAATGCCCCGGGCTGCCATATTCCGACGATGCCGAACTGCCGATAAGCAATATTTTTCGTATCAGTGAGAATGAGGTGATTGTTGCGATCCAGGCATATCTGCCGGATTATGACAGCACCCCTACCCATTATTGCGGCAGCAGTGACGGAGGTGAAAGCTGGGCTTATCTCTCAAGTCTGGATAACGTATCCTTTAGTGATTTTGGCAGCTTTGATGCAGGGGTTGCCTTTGCAGACGATAAAATGTATCAAACCTCAGATGGAGGTATATCCTGGCAGGATATAAGCACCGGTTTGCCACCAGCGATTACGCCAGTGGCTGTTGACATGGTTACCTCTGCTTATGGGTTCCTCACAGTCTCGATTTCACCGGAGACTCTGGATCAAAACCGAACTTATATGACAGTCAACAATGGATCAACCTGGCAATCCATGCCCGGGATTATCGTTGATCCATAGCGGGTTGTTGTGCATGGCGACTATATAATAGCGCGTTGCATTTGTATTGTTAAAGAGAACAAACGTTGATAGAATATCGATGTATGAAACTTAGTCGACAGTTAGCCGCCATTTTGCTTTCTCTGATTTTCCTGGTGTTGCCGATAGACCGGGTGTCAGGGAGGTTTATTGCCGTCCCTGCTAGCGTAAAAAATGGTTTGGCGAGGAATATCGTAGTTGCTCAGGATATACCTGGTGAAGAAACTGACAATGATAAAGTTATCTACCTGACGTTTGATGATGGTCCTGATCCGCATTGGACTCCAACAATTCTGAGTATCCTGGACAAATATGGTGCCGGAGCCACTTTTTACATGATTGGCCGCAATGCCAGTACCTATCCAGATATGGTCAGGCTTATAGCTGAACACAAGCAGAGCATCGCAGTACATGGCTACAATCACATAGACCTCGGTTCGGTAGATTACACGACCTTTTATCTGGAAGTTCACGATACGGAACAAGTAATTCTTGATGCTTTACGCGGCGAGCCCAGCCTCGAAGGGCAATTTGCACGCTGCCTGCGTCCGCCTTATGGTCGGGCGAGCAACATGACTTACCAATACGCGTATCAGATGGGCTATGCAATCTCGATGTGGACGATTGACACGATAGACTGGCAGCAACCTGATCCTACAGAAATGTTATCTATTCTCTTATCAGGGTTAGAGCCTGGTAAGGTCATTTTAATGCATGACGGGGGTGAACAACGAGAGCGGACTGTTGCTGGTTTGCAATTAATTCTCCACGAACTCATCATGCAGGGTTACAAAATTGAACCTTATTGCACCAGCAGAGGCCAAGCAATTACGAATCCCTGAAAAAAGTCGCTCTTTTATTAACGTTATGTAAACATTTGTGTGAGTTTTATAAGATTTTAGACAAATGCCGCTTTTAATCGCAAAATCTCTTGATTTAAAAAAATAAATCGCTATAATAATAAGTGTTAGTCGTCTGGGTGCCCCCCTCACTCAGACGACTAACCTTTTTAAAGATGATTATCAGTTAAAATACCTCTATGAGTTCAAAAATGTTCTTCATGGAATGCCTGAATGAAAATTGCAGGTTTCGTTTTCCACTTGATCTGGATTCTTTCAAAGGTAAGATATGTCCGCTTTGTGGAAGTGAATTGCGTAAAGCGACAGAAAGTCTTCCACAATGGCAACCTGGGGGATTTCAAAACTTCCATCCGGAGTTAGTCATATTATTAGACAACATCCGTTCAGCCCACAACGTTGGTTCAATCTTTCGAACTTGTGAAGGCGCAGATGTTAATAAGGTTATCTTATGCGGATTAACCCCTACTCCACAGAACAACAGTTCTGTTACTAAGGCATCCTTAGGAGCAGAAACCCGACTTACCTGGGAATGGGCTGCCAACAGCCTGCAAGCGACTAAGGAGCTCAAAGCTCAAGGATTTAAAGTTGTCGTTTTGGAGTGCCTTCCTGAAGCTTTGAATCTGTTTGAAGTGAAACCCGAGACCTTATCCGGGGACAAACTTTTGGTTTTATTGGGAAGTGAGCCAGCCGGAATTGATCCCGGTTTGTTGGATTTAGCAGATTTATGCATTTATATCCCAATGGCAGGCGAGAAATCGTCATTAAATGTGTCGGTCGCGTTTGGAATTGCTGTTTATGAATTGAGGAATATTTTAAGGGAGAGGTGATATTTAATCTCTCCCACCGATGTAATGGCAAAAAAGCGGAGCTTTCACTCCGCCTTGTCATTTGGTTTAGTGATTTATGGCTTAATAAGCGTACCAGCTGGTATTGTGGTGTGCTTGGGAATAATAACAACCCCATCTCTTACGTAGTAATAATCGCTGTCAATGTCCTTGTCATCCGGGAAGGGCTTGATGACAACATTGTCGCCGATACTGGCGTTTTTATCGATAATCGCGCCTTCGATGGAGCAATTTTTGCCGATGCCTAAAGACGCACCATTACGAAGATTTCCATACCAGTCGCAACCCATGACGATCGTATCTTTAATGAGCGTTCCCTCGCCAATCTGGCTGCGCAGTCCCACGATTGAATGTTGGATTGTAGAATCCTTTATAACACAGCCTTCCGCAACCATTGCCTGGTTGAGATTACATCCATTGATACGGCTTGCGGGCAAAAAGCGAGGATGTGTGAAAATTGGATGCTCCGGGTTGTAGAAATCAAAGAGTGGCTTTTCTTCGGTTAGTTCGAGGTTGGTTTCATAGAATGTTCGTATTGTTCCAATATCCCGCCAATAACCCTCAAAGTTATATCCAAAAACCCGTTTACCTTTTTCAATAAGCATGGGGATAATATCTACGCCAAAATCATCCATCGTATGTTCAGCGTACTCTTGCTTAAGAACGTCCATGAGGACATCCATTCTGAACATATAGATTCCCATCGACCCAAGAAAAGGTGAATCAGGGTCATCCCGACTAACCATTTCCTGCAGCACAACGGGGTCTTTAGGTTTCTCAGCAAAGCGGGTAATCCGGTTTTCATCATCACTTTTGAGAATGCCAAAGCGAGGTGCGTCCTCTTTTAGAACGGGCTGGACAGCTACAGTAATATCCGCATTGTTATCCAGGTGAAATTCAGCCATCTTGGCATAATCCATGCGATACAGATGGTCGCCCGCCAGGATCAACACATGTTTTGCACGTGAAGTCAGGATCTCAGAGCGCTGTTTCCGAACTGCGTCTGCAGTGCCCTGATACCAATCCGTGTTTTCCATGGTCTGTTCGGCTGCCCAAATCTGAACGCTCCCGGGATGAAAATTATCAAACACGTATGTACGGCTGATGTGGCGGTGCAAAGATACTGAGAGAAATTGGGTTAGAACCGATATTCTAAAGATTCCAGAATTGATGCAATTGCTTATGGGGATATCAATCAAACGATACTTACCAGCGATTGGTACGGCAGGTTTTGCGCGTTCTGCTGTGAGTGGAAAAAGACGCTTTCCCTGCCCTCCACCTAAAATTACCGCAAGAAACTCATCCATGTTTGGCATAGCTCTCCTTTTAAGCATAACCATGCTATTTGTTTTTTTTGGCAATAGGTCAAATCAGTTATTGCTAAATTGTAACCGTTATTTCGTTAACTACATTCAAAATTTCTTTCGCTGTTTGCATACTTTGTGCGCTGGAACTGCCCAGCATCTCAGCCAGTTCTTTAACACGGTCTTCATCAATTAATTCTTCGACCTGAGTGGTGGTTCGGTTATCGCTGGTTTGTTTATTTACCCTAAGATGTTGGTCTCCAAAAGCCGCTAATTGTGGCAAATGGGTAACACACATGACTTGATGATGTCTGGCGAGTTTCCAAAGCAGTTCACCGACTGTCATACCAACACGACCGCCAATACCGCTATCAATTTCATCGAAAACCAGGGTTGGGATTTGGTCAGCTTCTGCTAATACGTTTTTAAGTGCCAACATCAAACGCGATGTTTCTCCACCTGAGGCTATTTTCGCCAGTGGTTTAAACCCTTCTCCCGGATTGGTTTCTATAAGAAACTCAACCTGGTCAACGCCGTAAGCGTCAAAAGCAAGCTTTCCGTTGATATCGAGACCTTCCGGATCTTGCCTCTCAGAGAGTTGCACATGCAGGCGAGCTTTGCTCATTTCAAGCTGACTGAGCTGTTCTTGCATTTGCGTGGTAAGTTGTTGGGCTGTTTTTTGCCTGGCATTTCTTATTCTAAGCGCTTTTTCGGCAAGACTTGTATTAAGTCGCAGTATTTTTTGCTGGACTTCTTTTATCTCGTCTTCCACACCTTCGATTTTTTCTAACTCAGTTTGAGCTGATGAGAAGTAATCGATCACACTTGCAACAGATCCGCCGTGTTTGCGTTTCAGGCTATTGATCATGTCGATACGGGTTTCGATTTGATCGAGACGGGCAGGGTTATATTCAATCTGATCGATATAACGGCAAAGTTCGTAAGCGATGTCGGTCAGGCTGCTCAATGCAGCTTCCACCAGATCGGACAGCGGTTGGATATTTATGTCGATGCGTGAAAGGGTTATCAGATCGTTGGCAACACTCCCGAGCAATTCGGTAACTGAACGCGATTCAGGATCGCCTTCATCAAGCGCTTGCAAGGCGGATTGAGCGTGCAGGCTCAATACTTCTGCGTTTGACAGCCGTGTGCTTTCCTGGCGAAGGGTTTCTTCTTCACCAGGGATAAGTTTTGCAGCTTCAATTTGCCCGATTTGATAGCGTAAAATGTCAGCGCGTTCATCAGCATGGGATTGTAGCTCATTCAGCTTCTTTAACTCGGTCTGTAAGGCTGACCACGTTCGAAAGTCTGATTGATAAGCTTCGAGAAGCGCAGAGTTTTGAGCAAAACGATCCAGAAGTTCGCGATGGCTTTTCACTTTAAGGAGGGAGAGATGTTCCGACTGACCGTGAACATCGACTAATACAGCCCCTATTTCCGCCTGGATTCCAAGGTTAACGCTGCGTCCGTTAACTCTGGCAATCGACCGTCCTTCAGCGCGAATTTCACGGGATAACACGAGCTCATTGCTCTCTTCGATCAAGCCTTCTTTTTCGAGTAATGGCTTTAATGCTGCAAACGTTCGTTCGTCCAGTTCGAAATGTGCTTCAACATAGGCGTGCTTGCTCCCTTGCCTTACAACGCTGCTGTCGACACGTTGACCTAAAACTGCGCTGAGGGAATCAAGGATAATGGACTTGCCAGCACCGGTCTCTCCAGTAAATATGACCAACCCGTTATTAAATTGCAGTAAAAGGTCAGTGATAATTGCGAAGTTGTGAATTTGAAGTTCGCGGAGCATGCTGCCTCAAAGACGGATTCCCTTGATTTGAGCGAAGGCAGTCGATGCCACCAGGGCAACATAAACACCTCGCCAAATCAATGGTAACAAATCACCTACAGACAATGGATTACCTGCAGATACGAGGAAAGAGACAATACCTGGTAACAGAAGTGGAATACCACCAATCAGGGCTCCCGCCAGAATTGCTGAATTGAGAAGCTTGCTTCGACGTCGTTTCACCGCTACTCGAACAGCGTTTGAAATCAACGTGCCCACACCAGGAGCCATAAGCAGCGTAAAGAACCCAAGACGAGAGACCACCAAGCCACCAACATAAGAAAACACGCCGGCGATCAAAAACCCAATAACAATATCCTGAGGTTTGGTGGTATCAAATATCTTTTGTTGAGCGCGTATGCAATCCTGACATCGATAGCCGGTTGGGGTTAGGATGGCGGTTTCAGGAGTAATCGGTTTTCCACAGCGATTACAGGTTAGTCCCGGCGTTTGAGCAGGGTCATTCATATTTTGATCAGTCATGCTTTTCCATTTCAAGGATCGGATTTTGTTGCATCACAGCAGCCAGGTTGCTATAAAAATAGTTTGGTTCTCCAAAACGGACCATTTGCAGTGATTGAGGATTAACCTGAATGCAAATTCTATCGCCTTCTTCCAATGCGACTGGCGCCATACCATCAACACTGACGACAGTGTCATGTTTTATGTTGGGATAAAGATTGACCTCAGCACCCTCAGCCAGGACCACTGCACGATCCAAACTGAGATGTGGAGCAATCGGAAGGATAAGCATATTGCGCAATTCAGGAGGCAGGATAGGACCCCCCGCTGCCAAGGCGTAAGCCGTGGAGCCGGTTGGGGTGGCAACAATGACTCCGTCGGCAACGTATGAATTCATATAGCCTTCATTCAGGTCAACACGCACTTCGATTGGTCTCACTTCTTTTCCCCGGCAAATAACGGCTTCGTTAATCACATCCCAACTGGAAATAATCATATTTTTACGGATTAGGTCTGCTTTAAGCATCATGCGGCTTTCAAGACGGTAATCAGCTTTAATCAGTTTTTCCAGGTTTTCTTCCAGGTTGTTTTCGTTTAATTCGACTAAAAAGCCCAGTCTGCCCGATTGAATGCCAAGCAAAGGGATGCCAAGTGGCGCGCATAGATGTCCAGCTCGCAGAAGGCTGCCGTCTCCGCCCACTATTACCAACAAATCAACTCCGCTGAGGTCAGGCAGCAGGGATGGTTCCTCAAAGTTGTAAGAGAAAGTAGTGTAAGGCACGTTGTGATTATGCAGGAATTTACCTACGCGCATGGATAATGCGTTCGCTTTGGGGATTGCGGCATTTGGCATAAGCGTGATTTGAGTGGGTTTTGTTGGTATGAGTGACATTTCAAATAATTATAGTCGGAAAAAGTGTTTGAATAGGTTTGAAGCTTTGACCTTATGGAAAATAACTGTACAATTAGCCATCGGTCAAGGCGATTACAGTTATGGAAAAAGCATCCAAACATACCAGCCAAACTATAACCGGGCTGTTCACCAGGCACAGCTGGCTCCTGCCTATTCTGTCTGTTTTGTTATTCATTGGGGTCTGGCAAGCCCTATACAGCCTGCTCAAACTGCCGGCTTTCATCCTGCCCAGTCCAAAAATGGTTTGGTTAAAATTTATTGAGATATTAATAAATGGGATGTGGTGGCGAAATCTCTCATACACCTTGCTTGAGCTTAGCCTTGGCTTACTGATCGGTACCGTTGCTGCATTAATCCTTGGTTATATCCTCTCAAAGACAGTAACTCTTGAAAAATTACTGTCCCCTTTTTTAGTTGGAAGTCAGTCAGTACCGGTTGTTGCTATCGCGCCATTGATCATTATCTGGTTTGGACCAGGGCTGTTCTCTAAGGTGTTAATCTGTGCGCTTACCGTGTTTTTTCCAGTTTTGGTTAATGTATTAGTAGGTTTGAGGCAGGTTTCTCAGGATTTACGTGAGCTGATGCACTCTTTTAATGCCTCGGGTTGGCAAATTTTGCGCTACCTGGAAATCCCGGCTTCACTTCCGGTGCTGCTTGGCGGCTTGCGGGTGGGGGCTACTCTTTCGGTGATAGGCGCGATCGTTGGTGAGCTGGTAGGTTCAAACCAGGGATTAGGATACCTGATTAACCTTGGACGTGGTCAGTATGACACAGCGCTGGTATTTGTTGCAGTTTTTAGCCTGATCTTTTTAGCTGCCAGTTTGTATGGCGTTGTCTTATTCCTTGAAAGACGCTCGCTCAAATGGCAAACCTGGCGTGAGTTTTAGTTGGAGATGATAATTTGAAACGTATATTTGTGATTTTGTTATTGGTGTTTGTCCTGATCTTGTCGGCATGTCAGCCATCGGGGTCGAATGATTTGAAAAAGATCACCGTCAACATGACCTATGTGCCCAATGTTCAGTTTTCTCCCTTCTATGTTGCCATTGAAAAAGGTTTCTTTAAAGAGGAGGGGTTGGACATTAACCTTATCTATGGAAACGAAGCCGATATGGTTGCATTGGTCGGGTCGAACCATGAGCAGTTTATGGTCGCGTCTGGTGAACAGATTTTACTAAGCAGGGAACAAGGATTACCCGTGGTGTCGGTTGCAACCTGGTATAAAGATTATCCTGTAGCGGTGATCGCCTTGAAAGAGTCTGGAATCACAATCCCTGAAGATTTAAGAGGGAAGAGTATTGGTTTGCCAGGGTTGTATGGCGCAAATTACATTGGAATGGAAGCGCTGGCTGGTCAGACCGGGCTTAAAAGTGAAGATTATTCGTTGGTGTCGATCGGTTTTACCCAGGTTGAGGGACTGGTGAGCAACACAGTCGATGCCGTAGTTGGTTACATTGCAAACGAACCTGTTCAGTTAAAAGAGCGTGGTTATGAGATCAACGTGATCGCGGTTCGCGATTATATTGATTTGGTCGGCAATTGCCTGGTGACAAATGAGACAACCATGGAAAACGATCCTGAATTGGTTCGCAGCGTGGTAAGAGCTTTTTTGAGAGGTGTTACCTATGCAGCAGAAAACGCTGAAGAAGCGTGGGAGATAAGTAAAATCTATGTTGAAAACCTGACAGAAGAAACTTCTCCGATCCAGAGAAAGGTCTTGGACGAATCAATTGCCATATGGCAGACCGAACCCGAAAATGAAACTGATCAGGCAGTGAGTTGGCAAAACATGATGCAGGTTTTATTGGACATCGGATTGATGAAAAATGCTATCGACCTGAACGGGGTCTATTCGAATGATTTCCTCCCCTGAGCTGTCTTTGGTAGTGAAAGACCTGGCGGTCAGCTTTCCGGATAAAGACGGAAGGCTTGAAGTGCTGGAAAACATCAGTTTCTCAATTAAGAAGAACGAATTCGTATGTCTGATTGGACCATCCGGAGGAGGTAAAAGCACGCTGCTGCGCACGCTGGCTGGGCTTGTCCCCTATGAACACGGAACTATTGAGTATCCCGACCTTCACGACAGGCAGGCACGAACCGGGCTGGTTTTTCAAAAACCGAACCTGATGCCATGGCGGACTCTGAACCAGAACATTGCTTTGCCGCTGGAACTTGCAGGCGCTCCTCAGTCTGAAATCAATGAAAAAACTGCAGAAATGGTGGTTTTGACCGGGCTTCAGGGGTTTGAGCATAACTGGGCACACGAACTATCCGGTGGCATGGCGCAGCGAGTTGCAATAGCACGTTCTTTAGTGCAGGATCCAGATATCTTGCTTATGGATGAACCCTTTGGGTCTCTGGATGAACTTACACGCGAAAAGATGAGCAAAGAGTTGCTGCGGATATGGAATGAGAAGAAGAAAACCATCCTCATGGTCACCCATTCGATAAGCGAAGCAGTCTACCTGGCAGACCGGGTTTTGGTGCTTTCAAATCACCCTGTTGGAATTGTGCTCGATCTGCCGATTGATCTACCCCGCCCGAGAAATGATGAAATCCGATTCACCCCCCGTTTCGCCCAGGCAGCGGCAACGCTGCATGAACATCTGAAATTTTAATTCTCATCGAAATGATTAACGATCGGGCACAAAATGCGTCTGATTGTCCTAAGAGACCTCCCTTACTTTTTTTAGTATGGTATAGTTTTAACTCCTAATCTCTGCGTGGAGTGATCGTATGTATATTGCCATCGAAGGCGTTATTGGCGTAGGAAAAACAACCCTGGCTCGACTTCTTCAGCCTTCTTTTGACGCTGAAGTCTTGCTTGAAGTCTTTGAAGAAAACCCGTTTTTAAGCAACTTTTATAGTGACCGCAGTCGATATGCTTTTCAAACTCAGATATTTTTCCTGATGAGCCGTTATCATCAGCAAAACAAAGTTATCCCAGCCGCGTTGGCACAAAAAAAGACTGTCATTTCCGATTACACTTTCGATAAAGACTCTCTTTTTGCTGGAATTAACATCGCAGGAGATGAGCTGGAGGTTTATCACAATGTGCATGAAGCTCTGGCAGAAAAGATCCCCAACCCAGACCTTGTGGTTTACCTGAAAGCCAGTCTGGACACACTGATGAACCGGATAGCTCACCGCGACAGATCGTATGAGCGAAACATGGAAAGAGCTTATATCAGTGAGTTGATGGAAGCCTATGATGACTTTTTCCTCCAGGATAAATGGGAGGGACGTGTTTTGAACATTGAAACTGATGACTTGAATTTTGTAGAACATCAGCAAGACCTTGAATATGTGGTCACTCGAATAAAGCAGGCATTGCGCCTGTCTCCATATCAGCAGAGCCTGCCGTTGGAAAACTAAGGAGCGAGATTTGTGAGAATAAACCAGGAAATGCTGATCAAGATCGCTAAAGACCATGTAAACAGGCGGATACGAAAGGAAAATGACCTGGTAGCAGTCTATCTGACAGGGTCGGTTTCAGATACAGAGCCTTTACTGGGAGGCAGCACAGATATTGACATGGTTTTCGTCCATAAAGAAGATCCCCCCCTCAAACGGGAAGTCTTACGTGTGACTTATGAGATATCACTGGACATTGAGCATCACCACCAGTCATTTTATGCATTCCACCGCAGGCTGCGGCAAAACCCCTGGATCGGATATTACCTTTGTAATCATCAGAATATATTACATGATCAGGACCATTGGCTGGAGTTTATCCATGCCAGCGTTAGTTCTGGTTTTGACAAACCTGAAAATGTTTATGCCCGGGCTGGGCAGTTTGCTGAAAAAGCGCGCGATCAATGGTTTGACCTGAACGATCAGCAGGAAGCGGACTGGGGAGATTGGATTGCGCTTTATTTAAAAAACATTGCAACTGCCGCAAATGCGATTGCCTGCCTGGAGGGACCAGGGCTGACTACACGTCGCTTTATGACGGAATTTTCCCGCCGGGCAGACTTGTTGGATTGTCTTCCGCTGATTGGCGAACTGACCCGCCTGCTCGGAAACCAAAATTTTAACCAGGAATCCTATAAAAAATGGGAGCCCTCCTGGGAAAGCGCTCTTTCTAAAGCCAATCAGCGTTATGATTGCCCCCCAAATATCAATAAAGTACGCAAGGCATACTTTTTAAACAGTGTGTCTGCCTTTGCTGACAATGATGCCCTGCACGTTGTGTTGTGGCCGATGTTAGAGACATGGCACCAGGCGGTCACATGCCTAAAAGATGACCCGAAAGCCTTGGAGGATTGGTCTGGATTTTTAAGTTCCCTTGGGTTTGAAGAAGATGAAAAAGAAAGAATGGTCAGCGACCTGGACCATTTTATCGACCAGGGTGAACATCTTCTTGAAGAATATAAAACCAATCATAACTTATAAAAATTGTGGATAAACCTGTCTTTTATTGTGGATAACCATTCCAATTTTGTGTATAAAGCTGTTTTTTGATTGGGGAATAATGTTTTTCTACTGGGGAAAAAGTCAGGATAATTTCAATCAGTTAAGCAAGTAATACAGGATAGTAAGGGATAATGTGGAAAAGGGCATGCTTATTCACACGCCAGTTTTGGATTTAAGGTTTAGATAACTCTCCCTCGTTGAATTGCCTGATATTTCCGGATAGTTCTGTTCTTTCCACAATATCCACAGATACTATTAATTACTACTATTTACTTAAAAAGAAAAATATAAAACAGTCTATTCAATCATTCATCTTCACACATCTCATTTACTAATCAAAGGTATGAATTGAAGATTTGGAACTTCTATAAAAGTGCTTGTAACAAAACCGGGATTGCTTTGAGAACTTGCTATCGCAGAATCCCACCCCTGGAAAAAAAGAAGATGTTTACCGGGATCGAGATCGGTGTATGGAATCGTCAGAGAAAAGCTGGAGATAAAAGAAAATTCAGGATCAGAAATCAGGTCGTTTACCATCCGAATTTCAGCCTGAGGATGCCATGGTGGTAAATCTGCAGACCAGGTCATCTTTTCAACCGAACTGTAATTATTGACAAAATCTTTATAAAAACTGAAATCATTACTGCTGCCTTCAAACGTCATAGCGATCAAGCCACTGTCAGTTGTAACAATTTCAGTTTCTGGTCCATAGCCAAGTGCATAAGCTGATGGGCTGGCGTGAGCAGCCCGAAGCAAGGCGGTTTTGGTCTGTTCGAGCAAATGATCTGTGAAATACCAACAATCTGTCGTGTGTTCACCGGATTGAAATGTTCCTAATTTATAGGTAAGACCAGGAATGTCCAGCTCCCAGAAGGCATAATCGAGCAGATTACCGGGAATTTTAAAGGAAGATTGATTTGCAGCTAAGGGGTTTGCCCAGGTATCATAGGCGAGTTTATTTGCCAATATGAATAAATCTTGTAAGTGTGGATTTGGAATATCTTCATCATATTGATAAGGAGTCATGATGGAGTTTTCATAACTGTCCAGGTGAAGTAATAGAGTAGGACTGGGGTTATCTGCAAGGTTTTCAAGGAAAAATCTCAGGGCTTTTGTTTCGGGCTCACTGCCAGCTGAAGGACCATGAAAACTATCGCTGCAGGGATCAGTGTTTCCGGCAGACCACTCAAAAGGGAAATTGTGATTAAGCCGGACACCAGTCGGATTGCTGGAACAATAACTGGGGTTGGTGTTGTTTTGCCAGGTCACCTTCTGACCGGTTTCTGCCTGAAGTTCTGCTCTCAGACGTCCATCAGGGTTAGCCAGGAGGATAGCATAAACCTCTGTGAAGTCCAGAATCCAGGTGCTCGAAGGGTTCTCTCCATAAGTGGTCAATAAATCCTCGACGAATTGAAGGTTTATCTCGACCGGTGCAAAAGAATTCCCCCGTAAACCGCTGATGAGAACCAGGCGTGGTTTATCATTTTGGGAGGTTTGGTTGCCAAGTTTTATAAGCTGAATAGGTTGACCTTCGAACGAAGCTCCAATATTAGTTAGTTGTACCAGGTTGGGATAAGTGGAATGTAGCGTTTGCACGGTTTGCTGGATTGCTTCACTCGTGCGGTAACAATCGAATCTGGGAATGGTTGATGATGATTGTGAAGCTCTTGAATCAGGAAATGGTGAAAGAAAAAGAACGAGAATAATAGAGATAAGAAGTTTTGTTAGCTGGATTCGTTTTGGCATGGGCAAGCCCTTCTGTGAAACCGACATGATTTATTCTTTGGAGTTTAATTTGTGACAATTTTACATTGTCTGTAAAAGATTGTTATGATTAATTGCAAGAAGGACCTGATGAAAAATGACAACCGACAATGAATTGACGATTAACCTTTGTGTGCCTTCGCTGCGTGTGGCTGATGTGCGCTTTAACAGCACGGAAATCAGGCGAATGATTGATGAGCTAATAGAGAATGAGCAGAGTTTTCAGATGATCGTCTTTCCGCAGCTCAGTCTAAGCGGATATAGCTGCGGTGACTTGTTTGGGATGCTGCTACTGGCGCAAGCCTGTCTGGAGGAATTGAAAGAAATCGAGACTGCTATCGCGGGAAGAGAATGCCTGGTGGTGATCGGGTTACCCCTGCAGATCGATAAAAAAATATACGATGCAGTTACGCTGTTGGATGGAACCGGTTTGCAAGGTTTCGTGCTCAATCAATCTCCCGAATTGCCATATTTCACCAGCCCGATCGGCTTAAAACGGGATGTCCTTGGATGGAGGGACCGCACGGTGCCGATCTTAATGGACGGCTGCTCGGTTGGTCGTTGGGCTGGCAAAAACATAAGTGTGCAGGTGGGTCAATTGGACACTGATCTCCAGATTAGTGAGGGTGAGATTCTGCTCAACCCCTGCGCTCTGCCATCTCTGGCAGATATCGATTACGACGAAAAATTTAAAAGCATTTCAAGCCAGAAAAAGGGTTACCTGGCAGTCTGTTCAGCCGGGTCTAGTGAATCGACAGGACAATATGTTTACTCCGGGCTGACACAGATCTGGAAACAAGGCAAGATACTTTGCGACGGGCAGCAGCTCCGGTTCGAGAGTCAGGTGCAAAGCCTGAAGTTAACAGATGGTGCCCTTACTGAAGAGCAGGGTTTAGTACATTTTTCTGAACGTGATGAATTTAATCCCTTTTTATGCAGCAGCAACGTGGAAGCACAGCTCGAGCGCATCTTTGAAATCCAGGTTACAGGTCTGATGGGCAGAATGCGACACACTGGCTCACAGACTATGGTCTTGGGTTTGAGTGGCGGGGCGGATTCATCGATGGCGTTGATGGTATGTTGTCGGGCTGCTGACAAGCTCGGCATTTCTCGCAAACATATCCTGGGAGTAGTAATGCCCGGACCAGGAAGTTCAAATGACTCAATCAAAAGAGCAGAGCAGTTAGTGAATCTGAGTAAAATTCAAAGCAGATTTAATAGCATCACTGAGGCAGTTGAGGATCACTTGCTGGCTCTTGGGCATGATCTGAAACCTGATATCACTTTCGAAAACGCCCAGGCGCGGGAACGAACTCAATACTTAATGAATTATGCCAACATGTACCAGGGGATTGTAGTAGGAACCGGCGACATGTCCGAAATTGCCTTGGGGTGGTCCACCTATAATGGTGACCAAATAAGCATGTATAACGTCAACGCCGGGTTGCCCAAGACGGTCTTGTTGCAGTTGCTGCCGTGGGCAGGAGCGTCTCTTTTTGGTGACGAAGGGCTGGAGCTTGCTCAAAAAATTATTAAAGCACCTATCTCACCCGAATTGCAGCCGACCAATGTTGCTGGTCAGACCGAACAGGCGACGGAAGAAGCGCTTGGTCCTTACAGACTGCACGATTTCTTTCTGTGGCACGCAATCGGACAGAAACAGAACCCTAAAGAAGTGTTTGACCTGTCCCAACAAATTTTTGAGGGTGAATATAAACCAATATTCATCTTGAGCTGCTTGAAAACCTTCTATCAGAGATTTTTCAGGCATCAATTTAAGCGCACAGCTGCGCCAGACGGACCACAATTGTTCACACTCGGTCTGGATGCCAGGCAAGGTTGGCGCATGCCAGCAGACGCCAGGGCTGATTTATGGCTGAATGAACTCGATAAGATTGAACAAACATTGGGCAAAGCGAGTCAATAAAATGGAAAGAGATATCGTCCTGGTTTTTGGCACATCAGCAGATCCGTTTCACAAGGGGCACACTGAACTGGTTGTGGATTCAGTCAGGGAATTAGCCAGACGGTCGGTAAAAGTTAAAGAAGTATTGATAATGCCTGTTTTTCGACATCACAATGTCCGTGATGGGATAAAGCGTTCTTTACCACTGACATTTGAACACCGTTTTGCCATGTGTGAGCTGGCTGCGCAGGAACTGCGAGAGACCCTGGAAGGGGAAGTGGTCTCCGTTCAGGTCAGCGATCTGGAAAAAGAGCTGGTTTGGCAAAACAACCGTCCAAATTTCACCGCCGAGACGATGTCAGCTCTTCGCGGTCTTACAGACCCAGACCTTGAACTGGCGTTTTTAATCGGCGCAGACAGTTTTGCCGGTGAAAAACCAGTTTTTTTATCCTGGTATCACTGGGAGAAACTGCTTCTGGACAGTGCTTTTGTGATCAGCCCCCGACAGGGTTTTGAGCCGAACCAGGAAGTGCTGCAGAGATTAATAGCAATGGGCGGACATTTGATTTACCTGGATAACATAAAAGTGGCTGATGTTTCATCCAGACAGATTCGCGCAAGGCTGATAAGCGGAGAAGATCCGTTTACGATGGCTTCTGAAGGTTTGCTGAGTGAGCAGATCGCCAGGTATATCGAAGAACACGACCTCGTATCGGTCTGGGAACAAACAGACTCAGCAGAACCATCCCAGGCAGTTGCGGAAGATCTGGTGGAAATGGACAGTTTCGAAGTTCGTATCGGAAAACTCTTGTTCCAGAAGAAACTCACCCTGGGGCTGGCAGAAAGCTGCACCGGTGGCTTGATCGGTCATATTCTTACCAATGTGCCCGGTTCATCTGAATACTTTATGGGTAGCATAGTCTCCTACGCCTACCAGGCAAAGGTCAGCCTGCTGGGGGTCAGTTGGGACACGCTTAAGAAACATGGCGCAGTGAGCAGTGAGACTGTGCTCGAAATGGCACAGGGAGCCCGCCGGCAATTCAACAGCGACCTGGGGCTTTCAGTCTGCTGCATCGCAGGACCAGGTGGCGCGACAGCCGATAAACCCGTTGGAACCAGCTGGATCGGGCTTTCAACACCTGAAGGGGATTGGTCCTATCATTGTCTGTTTGAAGGTGACAGACTAAAAGTTAAGGAATCGCTGGCTCAAGAGGCATTACAAGTTCTGTTAAATTATCTCAAAACCTTAAAGTAAAAATGGCTGAAATAAATACCGGACTGGCAGAGCCAGAACAAAGCGAAATTGACGCCTTAAAGCGAAAGTTTCGCCTCCCGGCTTTTATGCCTTTATTCTGGCTTGGCATGGCAGCAATTGTAGGACCGGTGCTTGGGCAGATGGTTAAAATTCCCTGGTATTGGTGGGGTGGCTTGGTGTTGATTGCTATTGCCAGCATTTTAATCAAGCCCAAGAATCGGACCTCTATCCAGACTTTGCGTTCGGTTCCTGGTGGTTTGATCGTGGCAGCTTTGGGTATGACAGCTATGCTATATCAACTCAGCTTGCCTACGTTGAAACCAGATAACTTGTTGTATTATCACCAAAAGGGGAAATTGACAATCACAGGGTTGGTTATTACCCCACCTGAAGAAAAAACATCGAGCCTTGAAGTTGTGGTCAAAGCAGAATATCTGAGAATATCTGGAAGAACTGAGAATCCAGTAGACGGCAAGGTTTTGTTTTATGTTCCGTTGGGCACCACTCTTCAATATGGAGACAGAGTGGAAGTTTGGGGAGATCTGGAAAAGCCCGATGAAGGAGAAAGCTTCTATTGGCGCGAATATCTGGAACATAAAGGCATCTATTCCACCATCCAGTTCCCACAGGTGAAAGTAATAGAACGGAGCCAGGGGAATCCGTTGTTGGCGATGCTTTTTGGTCTGAGAGAAAAAGGAAATGAAGTTATAACGCAAATTTTCCCTTCTCCTGAGGACGCTTTGTTGCGCGGGATATTGCTGGGCGACGAAAGCGCGATATCTCCGTCGATGGAAGAAGCTTATCGAAGAACCGGCACCTCCCATATCATCGCCATCTCTGGATTTAATATGGCGGTATTGGCAGGGATGATCAGCTTGTTCTTTACACGACAGCTGGGCACAAAAAGAGGGGCAGTTGTAACAATCCTGGTTTTGGGATCTTACAGTTTGCTTGTTGGTGGCAGCGCGTCAGTGCTGCGGGCAGCTTTTATGGGAGCTTATACAGTTTTGGCAGGAGCCATGGCGAGGAGAGGGAACACACTCAACAGTTTAGGATTGAGCGCGCTGGTGATGGTATTGATTAACCCACATCTTCCCTGGGATCTTGGTTTTCAATTCTCCTTTCTGGCTACTTTGGGGCTGGCACTTTTCGCCGGACCCTTGCAACTTCGGGTGGAAGACTGGCTCAAAAAAAGATTTGATCAAAAGCGGGCAGTTGTTTTTGCCTCCATGCTGTCTGAATTGATATTTTTAACCCTGATCGCACAGGCAATGGTGCTGCCTGTCAGCGTTTGGCACTTCCACCAGGTTTCATGGTTGTTTTTGATTGCAAACCCATTGATTTTGCCACTGCAACCTGCGGTGATGATTTTGGGATTGGCAGCGATGACCGGGGGTCTGTTTTCAATCACGCTCGGCAGAATTTTAGCGTGGGTTGCCTGGCCCTGGGCTGCACTAACCAACTGGATCGTAATGACCCTGTCGGCAATCCCGACCCAACCTCTGAGGTTGCCCCAATTCAACCTCTTTTGGGTTTTCATTTCGTACCTGGTTTTGTTTGGGGCTTTCTTCCGTCCAAAAATCGGAGAGATCGGTAAGACAATATTGAAGCCACAGTACGGCTTGCTTGCGTTAGCGGCACTCGTTATAGTTACGTCGTTGGCTGTAACAAGAGCCCCGGATGGAACCCTGCACATTTATCTTCCAGGCGAAGAAAAGCAATCTTTCTTATTGATCGAAAACGAAGAAGGACAAGGGGTTTTACTGGCAGGCTCGGCAGGAGAGCATAGCCTTGTCGAGGAATTGTCTGCGCGGTTGCCTCTCTTTAAAAAACGGCTGGAGATTGTAATAATCCCACAATGTAAACGGGATCAGCTGGCAGGAATGTTCCTGGTCACTGAAAAGTATGAAATAGACCAGGCAATGTGGTTGTGCGATCCGGAAAGCAATCAGACCAGCAGAAATTTGTTTCAGGCAATGGAAAAAAAGCAGGTTAAACAAGAATTCCTTAAAGAGAGTGTTCAAATAAGGGCGTCTGAGTTAATACTGGAGCTAACTGTCGCTGAAGAGACAATGGCAAACCTCAGGGTGTCGCACGGAGACGTGAAGTTGTTGATCCTCTCTGTGTCTGCAGCTGAACAATCAGGCAAAGACCCAGGCGCGGGAATTGAATCACAAAACCAGGCTGGCTACAGGGTCTATCCTGATTGTAACAATTGCCAGCTGTTAGTCACGCAAACAGAAGATTCAAAAGAATTGTTCGGGAAGACGGATGCCGGTCTCGAATTGATTAGTGATCGAGAGAATATTTATATTCGTTAACAAAAACGTGCAGTTCATGATAAACTTGGCGGGAAGTAATAACATAATTACAAGTTTCCAAGAGGTCTAAATGAATTTGCAACTCACAAACCAGGTTGACTATGCAATACGGGCAATGACTTATCTTGCGGGGAGTGAACAGGGGCAATGGATTCCTTCCAGTTTAATTGCTGAAGAAATGCAAATCTCGCGCATGTTTTTATCGAGAATAAATATGTATTTGGGACGGGCGGGCTTGCTTAGCTCCCAGCGTGGAGCAAAAGGCGGTGTTATGCTCGCAAGAGACGCTGCTGATATCAACATTTATGATGTAATTGTTGCGATCGACGGACCAATAATTGTCAACAGATGCTTGGAAACACCAGAAAACGACACCTTCAAATATAGTACCCAACTAAATAATTATTGGCAAAGTGTCCAGGATGAACTGGAACAGAAGCTGAAAAACACCAGCTTGAAAGATGTTGTTCAATAAGACCTCTCGTTGAGCAATCAGATCCTATTAAAAAGCAAAACACCGGTTTTCGCCGGTGTTTTACCTGATGAACAAATTCATGATGGTTATAATTAGCTCACATCCTGTGTATTTACGGGAAATTTGTGGGTAATCATATTTTTTATGAAGAGGTATCATGGACAAGTTTATAGTAATTGCCGGTAACATCGGAGCAGGAAAAACCACTCTTGTTAAGATTCTCAGCGAAAAGCTGAACTTTACGCCGTTTTATGAACCCCATGAGGAAAACCCATACCTGGCTGATTTTTATGAGGATATGGAAAGTTGGTCTTATCAATCCCAGGTATATTTTTTAACCAGACGGCTCAAGATACATAAAGAGCTAATTGTAGCAGAAGGTTCAGTGGTCCAGGATCGCAGCGTTTATGAAGACGCCGAGATTTTTGCACGGAACCTGTATTTGCAAGGAGACCTCAGCGCCCGGGATTATAGTGTATACCGGGATCTCTATAGCATCCTGGCTTCTTTGTTGCCTCCCCCCAGCCTTATGGTTTATCTGAGAGCGTCTGTGGATACGCTTATGCAGCGAATCGCCAAACGTGGACGTGAATATGAAGCTGGTATTTCCAGGAGTTATCTGGCAAGTCTGAATAACCTTTATGAAGACTGGATGAACGCTTTCGATCAATGTCCGGTGCTAATCATCAATAGCGATGACCTCGACCTTGTCTCCAGCCCTGAGCATGTTAACCAGGTGGTGTGCTGGGTGCAAAACAAGCTAACCGGAAGAACAGAGGTGCGGTTATAACTTCCACCTTAAATAAAAACAGGACAGATTTTTCTTCCGTCCTGTTTTTTATCTTCTCTGAATTCTATTCACTCAATAGATAAGCCAGGACCCATTTAGTGGTGTCCACAAGGGCATCGGTGTGCGTGCGTTCGTAATGATGAGAGCTATCCACCCCTGGTCCAATCAGTGCGACAGCGGCATTGCCGCCGGCACGCCAATAAGCAGTGGCATCTGACCCGTAGTTTACATAGATATCAACTATGATCGGGATATCAAAGCTGCTTGCCAGGTCGCGTAACTTGTTGGAAAGCTCATGGTGATACGGTCCGCCGGCATCTTTTACACAAATACTGGCGTGATACTCATCTGAAGCCTGCCCGTCGCCAATCGCGGCCATATCCAGGGCAATCAGCTCGTCCAAACTTTCAGGAAGGTCGCTGCTGCCGCCGTGACCAACCTCCTCGAAGTTGCTGATCAAGAAACAGGTATCAACAGCTGGCGTGAGTTTCGCCTCGTGAAGTGCCTTAATGGAAGCCAATATAACAGCTACACAAGCTTTATCATCCAGATGACGAGATTTAACAAAACCATTACCAACTTCAACACGAGCATCAAATGAAACGAAATCGCCTACTTCGATACCCAGCTTGTGAGTCTCTTCAGCGTTGGTTACGCGTTCGTCAAGGCGCACTTCCATGGTCTGCCTATCGCGTTTACCATCACGGACGTTATCATAAACATGCACAGAGGCCTCGTGGGGAAGCAGGCTTCCACGGATTGTGCCGTTGTTGCGCGTGTGCACAAGGCAGTTTTCACCTTCAATACTGGCCCAGGCAAAGCCGCCAACATTACTTAGCTCAAGCCTGCCAGATGGTTTCACTTGACGAACCATCGCTCCCAGGGTGTCAACATGGGCGGTCAGTGCGCGCTTTGGACCTGTGTTGGAAGAATTTTTTGCCTGAAGGGTTAACAATAGCGCGCCTTTTTTGGTGCGTTCGATCTGCACCTCCGGATATTTTGCGGCTTCCTGCTCCACCAGTTCAATTGCAGTGTTGGCAAAGCCGGTTGGACTGGGTGTGTTGAGCAACCTGGTCAGAAATTCGACCATGTATGCTGTGTCAAGGCTGGGTAAAGAGGGTGGGTTGTTCATGTTTATGCTAATAGCTCCTGGTTGTTTTCGAATAAAGCTAACTTTTCTCGCCATGCTTGTGAAACCGGCATGGATTGCTCTTCTGTTTGATTATAGGCTACCATAACCACTTCACCGCGGGCAAATATTTGTCTGTTGTCGCTGTTTTCCACCTGAAAGCGAAAACGCAGGCTCTTGGTTCCCAGGTGCCCGACCTTGATCCCGACCCGGACAGGATCGCCAAACTGGATCGGCATCAGGTAATCGATCTTGATCGAGGCGACCAACATACCAAAACCGTTCCTGATCACTCCGTCCCAAATGCCGCTGGCGCGGTAGTAACCGGTGCGGGCAGTTTCAACATATTCGAGGATAGCGATATTGTTGACATGTTGAAGGGTATCAAGGTCGGCATAACGGACGGAAATGTTTTCGTAATATGGAAATTCTTTAGGGGTAGATGGCGTAATTGTGGTCATATCAAGCTCCTGTTCAGGCAATTATAATCAAAAGAGGGCATTTCCCCGCAGCTTGCTGCGAAAAGCGATAAGATAGAAGGATGAGTGAGACATGGAGAAAGAGCCACAATATCAGCATCTTAATCTACCATTATATGTGTCCTGCAAAG
>Ga0209510_1000078_pt1 | contig 145755 bp, 150 predicted proteins | sample BiotimSIPDNA_FD_185749 | JGI IMG/M metagenome (GOLD analysis project Ga0209510, IMG submission 185749) | Anaerobic biogas reactor microbial communites from Washington, USA - Biogas_R1 time_0 SIP DNA (SPAdes) (version 2) | ecosystem: Engineered > Bioreactor > Anaerobic > Unclassified | place...
GGACATCTAATTGATACATTGTTTTGCATGAGGACTTGTCTCCTTTCGGGAGGTATTTGTTTTGTTGCAAAAACATTGTACCAGAGGGGATGGCAAGTCCTCAATTTTCATTTAAGTTTACAAAACGTTATATTGCTAAAGGAGGTAGTTTATTATGAATAAATTTATGCAGGATTTCAGTTTAAATGTTGATCTGGCTATTGAAGCCCGTGATCTGGTAAGGGGCGCAGCAGATACTGAAATTGAAGGTGTAACTGAAGAAGTAGTTAGCAAAGAAGAGATCAAAATCCACATAATCAGGATAAATACTGAGCAAGGTGCACAGAAAATGGGGCGTCCGCCAGGAACTTATATTACTATCGAGTCTCCTCCTATGAAGGTAAACGACCCCTATTTAAAAGAAGAACTGGTTGAAGCTATCGCAGAAAGTATGAGTACCCTGGTAACAGATTTAATCAAAAGCAATGATACTGTATTACTGGTAGGATTGGGCAACTGGAGAGCTACTGCCGATTCACTGGGGCCAAAATTTATTGAATATAGCCCTATTACCCGCCACTATCATAACTATGCTCCGGATGCACTGGTTGAAGGTATGCGTCCTACCTGCGGTATAGCCCCGGGGGTACTTGGTATTACCGGGTTGGAAACTTTTGAAGTCATTAAAGGTATAGTTGATAATACTAAACCGGCCCTGCTGGTAATAGTAGATGCTCTGGCAGCCCAAAATGTAGATCGTATCGGCACGACTATTCAAATATCCAACACCGGTATTCAGCCGGGTGCCGGAGTAGGCAATTTACGCCATTCACTTACGCAGGCTGAGTTGGGGGTACCGGTTATAGCTATTGGTTGCCCAACTATTGTCAACGCTGCAGTAATTGCTGATCAGGCAGTTAGAAAATTCTGTTTTAATACCGGGGCCAGTTATGATGAGATTAAATCCACCAATTCCATACGCGAAATTGTATCCTTTTATGGCGGTTCCCTGGCAGTAACTCCGAAAGAAGTTGATGATATAATTGAAAATAGTTCCCGCATAATCTCCATGGGGGTTGCCAGAACTCTTTTCCCAGGAATAACCGTAGAACAATTGGAGCTTTACGCTACCTGATAATATGAAAACAAGCGGATTTAAATATCCGCTTGTCTACATATATTATTTAGTTTACTAGGACCTGTTATCCAAGAGTATTCTGGGTCTGGTAAGCATAAATCATTTTTTTAACCATCTGTCCGCCAATGCTACCAGCCTGCTGGGAGGTTAGATCGCCATTGTAGCCCTGTTTCAGGTTAACCCCTACTTCCTGAGCAGCTTCGAACTTAAACTTATCCATGGCTGCCTTTGCTTGAGGAACTAAAAGTCTGTTTCCGCCTCTTGCCAATTGTTTCACCTCCTTTTGAATTAGTAGTCTTATTGTGTTCCGACAACGCTTTATCTATGCTAGAAGTATTTTCAAGAGTTATTATTTTTTTTCTCCTCTTCCGTCGGTTCAGGTTTGTTTATGCCAAATTCCTGTGATATTTCATATTTTAACCTGGCTAATCTCTCTTTAACTGTATCTATTGAGAACATCTGCTATCACCTCCATAAAAATAAAATAAGACTACGGTAAAATCTCCATAGTCTTAGCTTGCTGCAAATATTTTTTTTTAATCGATAATTAAAATTAATTACGCAAAAAATCAGTACGATGTTTAAACCTGGCTTCAAAATACGGTTTAATCTTTTCAAAAGGCCATTTATTAGCAGCACACTCCTGAGCCTGCTCAATTATCTCATAGTCATCGATTAAACTGGCTACTTTTAATTGATCCAGTCCATGCTGCCTGACTCCCCAAAAATCTCCCGGTCCACGGATAATCATATCCATGCGGGCCAGTTCAAACCCGTCATTAGTCTGTTCCATGGCCTGAAGACGCTTTATGGCTTCATCAGTTTTAGGTTCAGCCAATAAAATGCAATACGACTGATGACTACCGCGTCCCACCCGACCTCGCAATTGATGTAATTGTGAAATGCCAAAGCGTTCCGCCTGTTCAATAACCATAACTGAAGCATTGGCCACATCTATACCTACTTCAATTACCGTAGTTGATACCAGTATTTGAATTTGACCGGCAATAAATTCACGCATAACTGCTTCCTTTTCCGCTGGCTTAAGCCGGCCATGTATTAATCCCACCACTTTATCAGGAAAAATACTGGTCCGTAATTCATCATACAAACTGGTAGCTGCCTGCAAATCCTGTTTTTCTGATTCCTCCACCAGAGGACAGACCACATAAGCCTGACGCCCCTGTTCCAGTTGATTACCCACAAATCTGTACGCCTCATTTTTGAATTTATAATTCAGAAATCGGGTTTTGATGTTCCTTCTTCCCGGAGGCATTTCATCTATAATACTAACCTGTAAATTTCCGTAAATCGTAAGTGCCAGAGTGCGTGGAATTGGCGTCGCAGTCATAATCAGTACATCAGGATTTTTGCCTTTTGAAACTAATTCAGTGCGTTGCCGAACTCCGAAACGATGTTGTTCATCAATCACTACCAGCCCCAGGTGATGAAATATGACCTGGTTCTGAAAAAGTGCATGGGTACCAATAATTATATTTATTTCACCTGATTCTATTGCAGTTAACTGGGTTTCCCGTTCTTTAATCCCGGTACTGCCGGTTAATAAACCGATTTTTATATCAGTTGCAGCTAAAATGCTCTGCAATGATTTATAATGCTGCTGCGCCAAAATCTCAGTAGGTGCCATGATAGCAGCCTGAAAGCCGCTGGCCACAGCTTTAACCATGGCCAATACCGCTATAATTGTCTTACCTGAACCTACATCACCTTGCAATAACCGATTCATAATCCGGGGAGATTCCATATCTGCAAAAATATGCTGCAAAACCTTCTGTTGAGCAGCAGTTAATGTAAAAGGCAAATTATCTTTAACCTGTTGTACCAGTTCTTTTTTTTCCTCATGAGTTATACCATTAACCTGCTTGCTGTGTTCTTCCAATCTAAATCCCAACTGAAAAAGCAACAGCTCTTCAAAAGCCATTCTTTTTCGGGCTTGTAAAAATAATTGCTGCTCCTGAGGAAAATGAATATTTTTTAAAGCACTTTTCATACTGCATAAATTATATTTTTCCCTTAACCTGTCATCTATAATTTCAGGGTAATCAGCCAGATGTTTTTCCAGGGTATGGCTGATTAATTGTCGCATGGTCTTTTGATTAATTCCTTCGGTCAGATTATATACCGGAGTCAAATTCCATTCACTATTTTTGGCGCTTAAAATATCATATTCATAAACATGTATCTCCGGGCCTCTGGTACCGGGCTTTATTTTACCGGAAACATATATGTCCTGATCAATTTTAATTATGGTTTTCAAATAGGGTTGATTAAACCATATAGCAGTCAAAACAACCTCACCCGTATCAATTGCTGCTGAAAAAACACTCATTCCCCGTCTGCTGTTACTGCTTCGGGTCTGGATAACCCTACCTTGAATCTGTGCCATCTGATCAATTTCCATATCATCCAGGCGGGTAACTTTGCTTCGGTCTATGTAAGTTCTGGGAACATGCCATAATAAATCCAGCAGTGTATAAATACCCATGCGGTTTAAGCAGACCTTTCTTCCTGGCCCTACTCCCTTTAGATATTGAATCTCTTTTAACAAGCTGTCCATCTGTGCCTCCTCACAGAAAAGGCGGGTAGAAAACCCGCCTGAAAAGCATATCCTTATTCAATTGAAATAAAATAACTGTAATGAGGCTGGCCTCCCCAGTATAGTTCCACCTCACACTCGGGATAAATCTCCTCAAGCTCGGCTTTCATAGCTTCAACCTGCGCTGATTCAATCTCTTCGCCATAATATAGAGTAATTAAGGAACTATCCTCATCCACTATTTTCTCCAATAACTGTTTAACCGTTTCAATTATACTTTCGGAGGCCAATTCTATCCTGTCTTCTATAAGGCCAATAATATCTCCCGCCTTTATATGCAGACCATTCACTGAGGAATCTCTTACTGCATGAGTAACCTCGGCATATTTAACCTCACCGTATTGCTCAGTCATATTTTGCACAACTTCTTCCAACTGACCTTCAGGTTGATAAGACATTAAAGCTGCAATAGCCTGCATAACTGAACGGGTAGGGATTACAACCACCTGTTTGTCTGCTAATTGCGTCACCTGCTCAGCAGCCATAATAATATTACTGTTATTGGGCAACAGGATAACTGTATCTGCATTAACCTGATTACAGGCATCTAATAAATCCTGAGTACTGGGATTCATGGTTTGCCCGCCTTCAACAACCATATCGACTCCCAGGCTTTTAAGAATGGTAACCAGACCTGCTCCGGCCGCAACTGCTACTAACCCGATATTTTTATGATTATTAATGGTTTCATCGGGAGGATCCATATTTAACAGCCGTTCATGGACTTCTTCCAGCATATTATTAATCTTGATATCAGTAAGCTGCCCCCACTGCAAACAAGTTTCCAATACTTTACCGGGATGATTGGAATGAATATGTACTTTCACTATTTCTTCGTCACCAACAACCAGCATGGAATCACCCAAAGGTGCCAGATGATCGCGCATATCAGCTACATCCAGCTCCGCACCCCTTACCAGCACTTCCGTACAATATTGAAACTCTAACTCTAAAGGAACACCCGTTTTATCAGAGGGCTCATCCAGTCTGGCTGGTTCATAACTGGATAACTCAATATCTTTTTCCAGAGCCAGTCCCTGCAAAGTACCTTCGAGGAAAAACAACAGCCCTTTGCCGCCAGCATCAACTACTCCGGCTTCCTTAAGAATAGGCAACATCATCGGTGTTTTTTCCAGAGTAATATACCCGGCTCTAATACCCGCCAGTAAGGTAGCTACTATATCACCATTCTTCCTGGCCTCCTCCTCAGAGGCTTTAGCCACCTCACGAATAACTGTCAGGATAGTACCTTCAACCGGTTTCATTACTGCTTCATAAGCAGTATCTGAACCAGCTTTTAGTGCCATGGCTACATCAATAGCATTAGCTTCATTTTTACCATCCAAAACCCGGGCCATACCTCGAAATATCTGGGAAAGAATGACCCCGGAATTACCTCTGGCCCCCATTAAAGAACCCGTCGAAATAGCTCGGGCCACCTTACCCAGCGGTTTATCCTGAACTTTCTCTCCCTCTTTTACCGCCGATAGTAAAGTTAAATACATGTTGGTACCGGTATCCCCGTCAGGTACCGGAAAAACATTCAGTAAATCCACAGTGTCGCGATTATGTTCCAGATTTATACAGCCTGATTTAACACTTCTAACCAAATCACTTCCTGTGATATATGTCAAACTCAAGTTAGTGTTCCTCCCCTATTTTTCTCCCAAAAGTTTTACCCCTTTTACATGGACATTGACTCGGGCAACTGATAATCCAGCATCATGCTCCAATACATAGACAACCTTTTGCATAACATTTTGGGCAACTTCTCTAATCTTAATACCATAACCCACAATGACATGAACATCAATTACCAATCCATCCGTGGATGAACTTACTGATACCCCTTTACGAATTGATTCCAGACCCAGTACACTCCATAAACCGGATTGAAAATCCTGAGGTACCATGCCTACTAAACCATAGCAGTCAATAGCTGCTAAACCTGCCACCGTCTCAACTACTTCTTTATCTACGAAGATTTCACCTAAATCAGTTTGTTTAATTTTAAACATGAAGATTTCCCTCCTCTTCTCATAAATTTTAATTCTATATGTTGATATTTATTCCTGCTTCTTGCCCTTTGTCTCCCCTTTTGATAGAATATGTAAGTGCATTGTTAATGAGAGGGGGCAAATAATATGGCCAAATGTGAAGTTTGCGGGAAAGGCGTTTCTTTTGGTAAGAAATACAGCCACTCCCATATACGTACTAACCGACAGTGGAAACCAAATGTGCAACGGGTAAAAGTGGTTGTCAACGGCACTCCCCGTAAAGCATATGTGTGTACCCGCTGCCTCCGGTCCGGGAAAGTTGAACGAGCCATATAACCGTTTACAAGCCTTAGAGTTTCTCTAAGGCTTTACGCTTTTTTTAGCTGCAACAATTCATCCAGCTTAAACTGATACCGTTCATTACAAAAATTACAACACACTTCTATCTTTCCTGCATTCTGCTCAATTTCCCGTAACTCCTCAACACCTAAGCCAGCCATTATAGCAGCTAACCTTTCATTATTGCAATTACACTTAAATGATAAAGGAAGCTGCCCGGCCAAATTATATGATAAACCCAGCATCACCTGCCCGGCAATACTTTCCAGTGAACTATGTCTGACAAGCGCTTCACTGATTGGCCCTAAAGCAGAAATATTGTTCTCAATTATCTCCAGTATACTGTCATCTGCTCCTGGCATAGCCTGGACTATAAGGCCTCCGGCGGCTTTTATGCTCAAATCAGTATCCACCAGTACCCCCAAAGTGACCAGTGATGGAATTTGTTCCGAACGAAGATAATAACTGGCCACATCTTCGGCAATTTCACCGCTGACTAGCGGTACCTTGCCTACAAAAGGCTGTTTCATGCCCAAATCTTTTATAACTTCCAGAAAACCGTTCTTACCCACTAGTTCCCCTACTGCCAGTTTACCGGGAGCTTTCGAAGGCAAATCAGCCTGCGGGTTAGATATCAGAGCCCGGCCGGTGCCTCTGGAATCCACCGTAGCAATAATTGGCCCGGAAATGCCATCACCATCAACCCTGACAGTAAGTACATCCCGATCGCCTTTCATATCACTGCCCATTAATAATGCTGCAGTTAAAACCCTGCCCAGTGCTGCTGAAGCCGTGGCAGAAGTATCATGCCTGGTCCTGGCCTCATCAACCAGAGCAGTAGTATGGGCAATGCTAATTCTAACCTGCCCGCTCTGATCTACAACTTTAATCAGATAGTCATTATCAATCATTAATAACTCCTCCAAATATCTCTTTTGTAATTATACCCATAAACCATACTAATTCAAAAGGGACCGGCGGACAGTTATTTCGGTATGTTACAGCCAACCCAGGAAGTCCAAAAGCTGACGGTATTACTTGCCAGACACCCCCCGCAGGAAGTTTCAAGGCTTCCCCGGGAGGGTATTTATCGTTAGTTAGTTTGGCCTGGTTATAAGAATTAAGTATCTTTGCGAAGAATGCTTAAATATTCTTCATAAGCAAATACTCAATTTCTTTGAACATTTTCCTTTTGTTTCAGTATCCCCAGCTCAATAAGTTTATCTACTGCTTTAGATACCGTATTAAAGGCAAGCCCTAATTCTACACTGGTTTTCTTGATATCTATAATAGGACTTACCCTCCAAATAATTAAATATCTTAGTAATCGTTTTAGATGTTCTTTCCACTCTTTCGATTATCGGGCGTATTTTTATCATGGAGCTCAATTAATTTACCAATAGTAGATATAGCATCACCCTTATACTCCACATTTTTGTAGGTATATGCGATGTTTAATCATGGTTTAATTGTTATAAGACTGCAAGTTAATAATAACCAATATATTAGAGACTTTTTCCCTTCCACTGGGAGGTATTTACAACATCAATGTCAAAATTTTAATTTATAACATTATTGGAGGTAAGTATTTTGGCTATATATGAATTTGAAGGCAAGCGCCCGATTATTGGTACTGATTGTTTTATACACCCACAGGCAACTGTAATAGGACAGGTTGAAATTGGTGACCGCGTCTATATTGGAGCGGGGGCCATAGTTCGTGCTGATTATGGGAAAATTGTTATCGGATCCGGCAGTAACATTCAGGAAAATTGTGTTTTGCATTCGGAACCGGAAACCATTGCTATTCTGGAAGAAAATGTCCTGGTTGGTCATGGAGCTATTGTGCATGGTCCCTGCTTGCTAAAACGCCTGAGCCTGGTAGGTATGGGAGCTATAGTATCAACCGGCTGTGAAATAGGGGAAGAGTCCTTGCTGGGTTCCGGTAGTGTTCTCCCCCCCGGCAAACATATTCCCGAACGAAAAATAGCCATGGGTAATCCAGCTGTAGTAATAAAAGACATGACTGACAATATGCTGGTTTATACTGATATTGCCACCCGGCTTTATCAGGATTTAGCCATTCGTTGCCGAAACGGTCTAAAATTAATTGAAGAATAGAAATAGTGGTGCAATATCCCAGCAGGTCCATTCGGTTAATATATCTGCGCATAAATTGTTATAATGGACGCCGCAGGATAACATCCCGACTTGTCCTGCTCACATCAATATGAGACAGTTTGAGCTTAACCCTGCTTCTACCCTAAAATTATTACATGGCCTACCGGCCGTAAGTTCTTTGTTAAAGGTTAATAGGGAAAGGAGTAGTTTATGTCTAACATAAAGACTGGGATCGCTGCTATACTATCTATACTGGTCTTAGCGGCAATGATGTTTGTACTTAACGGTGAAGCCATGGCTTCCACCAGCAATCTCTACTGGGGTTGCAAAGGCCCTGAAGTAGTACAGGCACAAACTGCATTAAATCAAAAAGGTTATTGGGCAGGAAATGCGGATGGAATTTATGGCCCCAAAACTTATCAGGCAGTTGTTAAGTTCCAACGGGATAATAAGTTAACGGCAGACGGAATTATTGGTCCGCAAACTCGCAAAGCCTTAGGTCTTACTAAAGCTGCCCCGGCAACTGCAACTGCTGTATCCAGAGGAAGCCGGGTGATGACCATGATAACTACCGGATATTGCGGTTGTAACAAATGTAACTGGCCTTACGGGGGACAACCATCATATCTGGGACATCCGCTGGCATCTGGCATAGTAGCAGTTGACCCAAATGTAATCCGTATGGGAAGCCACCTGTATATTCCCGGATACGGAACGGGGTTAGCTTCCGATCAGGGTAACGCAATTAAGGGTAATCGTTTGGATTTATTCTTTAACACTCACCAGGAAGCTTTAAACTGGGGTATAAAAACTGTACAGGTTACCATCTGGTAAAAATTTTACGGGGCAGGAAAAAATCCTGTCCCCTTTTTTTGCATTTATTAATCTGGAATTAACGGTAAATTCTGTCCTGTGGGCATGGAGGGAAGTCAGAAAATAGAATTTTCAGACGCATAAGGACGCTGACCCTTCGGGGCGCAGATTGGCGCTGACAAGCATTAGAAAAAATATCTTCATAATTGAATCCCCCTGCAGGGGACAACCAATTTGTTCAATCTTTCGGATATGAACACAATTGATGTTGCGATGAAAATCAATATCAAAGATATTGGAATCAGTTGAGCTTATTTTTGCTTAAACTGGAGCAGTTTTTCCTGCAGCCCTTTTTGTACTGCTGCAGGAACCAGTGTACTCACATCTCCACCCAGCATGGCTGCCTCTTTTACTCCACTGGAACTAACGAATATATAATTGCTGTCTGACATTATAAAAATAGTATCCACTTCGGGCATAAGCCGCTTGTTCATCATGGACATATGCATCTCATATTCAAAATCCGTCATGGTTCTCAATCCTCTGATAATGGCACAGGCTTTTTTCTCACGAATATAATCGGTTAATAGACCACTGAAACACTCTACTTCTATGTTATTTAAATGCCTGGTGCTTTCCCTGATTAATTCCACGCGTTCATCAAGTGAAAAAAGCGCACTTTTGGTAACATTATGTACCACAGCTATAATTATCTTATCAAATATTTTACTGGTTTTTTCCAATATATCTATATGACCGTTGGTTACCGGGTCAAAGCTGCCCGGATATATTGCTACACGCACATTGAAACCTCCTCTAATTAAATAATCTTCACCATAATTACTTTAGCATAGATTCTATTTTAACATTCGCTTTCCCTGCCCAAAAATTAAACTTTCTCATAAAAATACCCGGAGGTTAACCCCCGGGTATTAAATATTTGTATTATCATCTTCCCACAATGATAGTAGTTCCCTGTCCGCCACCAATACATAAAGTAGCCAGTCCGGTTTTGCTATCCCGTTTTTGCATTTCATACAATAAGCTTACCAGTATCCTGGCTCCTGAAGCACCAATTGGGTGACCAATAGCTATGGCTCCACCATTAACATTAACTTTTTCCATTTTATCAACCCAGCCCATTTCTCTTGCCACCGCAATTGACTGAGAGGCGAAAGCTTCGTTGGCTTCAATAAGTTCAATATCATCAACGGTTAATCCGGCCTTTTTAAGTGCTTTTTGTGTAGCCGGTACAGGTCCAACCCCCATTATTTTAGGGTCAACTCCTCCGGAAGCGTAACTGATAATGGTGGCCATAGGAGTAATCCCCAACTCATCAGCCTTTTCCTTACTCATTACTATTACAGCTGCTGCCCCGTCATTTATTCCGGAAGCATTGCCAGCCGTAACGGTTCCGTCTTTTTTGAATGCCGGTTTTAACTCAGCCATCTTTTCCCGTGGACTGTAGCGGGGATGTTCATCAGTATCAAAAACTATGTCACCTTTTTTGTTGGGAATAACTACTGGAACTATTTCATCTTTAAATCTGCCACTTTCTATTGCTTCTTTGGCTCTTGTCTGACTTCTGAATCCAAAATCATCCTGTTCTTCACGGGAAACAGACCATTTTTCAGCTACATTTTCTGCCGTAATTCCCATATGATAATCATTAAAAGCTTCCCATAAACCATCTTTGATCATTACATCAACCAGAGCACCACTATTCATACGATATCCATAGCGCGCTTTCTCCAGTGAATACGGAGCCATGGACATGTTCTCCATGCCACCGGCTAAAATAATATCCGCATCCCCCGCCTTGATAATCTGGGCCGCCAGACTCACCGCTCTTAACCCGGAGCCACACACTTTGTTAAGCGTAAAGGCGGTAACTGTTTCAGGAATGCCAGCCTTAATCATCGACTGTCTGGCTACATTTTGTCCCTGTGAAGCTTGTAAAACGCAGCCAAACACTACTTCATCCAATTGCTCTCCTGTCAACCCTGCTCTTTTAAGAGCCTCCTTCATAACCAGACTACCCAGATCTACTGCTTTAGTATCTTTTAATTTCCCGCCAAATGTTCCTACCGGAGTTCTGCAGGCCCCTACCAATACAACCTCTTTACTCATTACATATCCCCCTTTTAAAATATTATTTCTACTCTATAACTCATAACTGTTTACTTAATATATGGTATACATGGCATTATATTACACATTCTGTAATCGCCACAACATTAGTTTTTCAATTTCAGAATAATGGAACGTTTCAAACTATATCTAATTTTATCTAATAATAGTAGCATGCTTCAACCACAAGTTTTTCTGCCATTCCCAAATTTTACCCGGTATTTTTTGATGCAGATATTCGTGGAAATGAGTAATAAAGAAAGGTCTCCCTTCTTAAAGGAGACCTTTCTTTTCGATGCATATTATTGCATGGTCTTCCATAGCACTTCGGCTACATCAAATACTTTGGTCTGTTCTTCGGCTTCTGCTCCTTTGACGCCATCGGAAATCATAGTGAGACAGAACGGGCAGTTGGTAACAATCATTTCAGGGGATGGTACAAGCAATTGGTCGGTTCTGGTATCATTTATGCGTTTGTAACCTTCCACAGCTTCTTCTTCCATCCACATACGCCCGCCACCAGCACCGCAACAGAATCCAAATTCCTTGGATTTGTCGATTTCAACAATACTGGTACCCGCAGCTTTCAATACTGCTCTGGGTTGGTCATAAACTCCATTATGTCTTCCGAGGAAGCAGGAGTCATGATAGGATATTTTGGCTCCCAGGCTCTGCGAAGGTTTTAATTTGCCTTCGGCAACCAGTTTAGCCAATATTTCAGTGTAATGATAGACTTCGTAATTGCCTCCCAATTGCGGATATTCGTTCTTAAGAGCATTATATCCATGAGGACAAACCACAATAATCTTCTTTACACCATAATTGTTAAAGGTCTCAATGTTCTGTTGAGCCATGGTCTGGTATAGATATTCGTTACCTAACCTTCTGGCGGAATCACCACAACAGTATTCTTCAACACCTAAATAACCAAAGCTGACTCCGGCCTTATCCAATAGATTAACCAGTGCTTCGCCAACTTTCTTGTAACGGTCGTCAAAGGAAACTGCACATCCGGCATAAAGCAGGTATTCAAAATCCTTACCATCTTCACTTAACAGGTTAACCTTATCCCGGACTCCGCGTTCATTCAACCACTCGGCACGATTGGCAAAACCAACCCCCCAGGGATTATAGTTACGCTCCATATTAGTGAAAGCCATTTGCGCTTCACTGGGCATGTCACCCTGCCACATAACAAGATTACGACGCATTTCTACTATCTTGGGAATGTGTTCGATAAACATCGGGCAATGCTCCATACAGGCACGACAGTTGGTGCAATCCCAGATTACTTCGGTAGTAACAACATCATAAAGCAAGCTCTTATCCATGGGGCTGACAAATTCCTCAGCTGCATCAGTCATAGCCATTTCTTCAACTACTTCCGGCTGATTCTTATTGGCAATAAGATAAGGTGCTTTTTCATCCAGATGTTGTTTCATGTGTTGAATTAGTGTAATTTTAGGATTCAGAGCCTTACCGGTATTATAGGCCGGACAATTCTCCTGACAACGTCCGCAACGAATACAGGTATCTAAATCCAACAAGTCTTTCCAGCCAAAATCTTCGATATTTTCAACACCGAAAGTTTCAGCTTCTTCAATATTGTCAACCATACGACATGCTGAAGGTTCCAGATCACGGAAAGTATAGTTTAGCATACCGGCCAGAATGTGCCATAGCTTGGTAAACGGCAGAATAGCAATAAACAGGAATGCAATTGCCATATGGAACCACCATAAAATTCTATGCCACATTAGTACTGAATCTACTGACGCACCGGCAAATGGTGCAGCAAATAACCAGCCAAACGGTGAAGCCAGCTGTTCATAAGCAATCTGCGCCATCGTAGTTGACATTTTAATCTGAGCAGCAATACGCAAGCCTTCAATTAAATAGCCAGTTAATAAAATGGCAAATATTAACAGAATAACCCAGCCATCAGATGTTTTAGTATCATTAAGGCGATCCGGTTTTTGTATATACCTGATCCCAGCCAGAACGATAATACCAATCAAGGCCAGGAAGCCCATTATATCTACTACCTTGGAGAACCAAATATACGAGGGTCCCTCAATATGCGGCCATCCTATCCAATAATGCGCAGCGTCTACACCTGCAGCAAGAGCCAGAACTACAAATCCCCAAAATAAAGCAAAGTGCATCCAGCCGGCCAGAGGCTTTCTTATAATTCTTGCCTGAGCAAAAGAAAAATAGATTAATGACCATATTCTCTGACCAATCTGATCGTTACGATGAATTTCGCCTTTAGCCAGCATCCATACCTGTACACGCTTATAAAAGCCGTAGGCAAAAATGCCTAAAGGGATAAACATTATAAAATAAATAAGCCATTCGCAGGGAATATTTGCCCCCACAATACGCATGGGGACATCATAACCGCCTTGTAAGGGATGAAATCCAAAAGTCATTTAGCAAAACTCCCTCCTTACGCAAAACCGGGTTATCACTGAATATACTGTTTAAAGTATATCCAGTGACACCATCTCCTCCCGTGGAAGGCTTTATTTCTTCAACTCATCACACAGAAGCGGAACAACTTTGAATAGATCGCCAACTACTCCAAAATCAGCTACATTGAATATCGGGGCTTCAGTATCCGTATTAATCGCTGCAATAAACTTGGAAGAGGACATTCCAGCCAGATGCTGAATAGCTCCGGAGATACCACAGGCAACATACAGGTTCGGGTTAACCACCTTACCAGTTTGTCCAACCTGCAGTTCATGACCTAACCATCCAGAGTCAATAGAAGCACGAGATCCGCCCAGGGCAGCGCCCAGCAGGTCAGCCAGTTGTTCTACAACTTTAATGCCTTCGGGGCCTTTGCATCCACGACCGCCGGATACTACTACTTCAGCTTCAGTTAGTTCCGGTCTGGAGGATACAGTTAGAATAAAGTCTTTTACAGTTTGATATACATCAGCATCGGTAGCAGCAACAGCAGGTTTAACCACGGCTCCTGCTCCGGCAGCTTCAGCCAGTTCAAAAACGCCAGCACGGATGGTTGCCATTACCGGAGAAGTAGCTACTTCCACCTTGGAAAGTGCTTTACCAGCATAAATAGCCCTGGTGAAAACGCCTTTGCCTGCACTAATTTGAGCATCAATAGCATCTGTTGCCAGACCGACTTCTAATTTCTGAGCTAATCTGGAACCCAGGTCTCTGCCATTAAAAGTATGCGCAAATAATACAGCATTCGGAGAATATTCCTTAATCATGGCAGCCAGCTGTGCAACATAAGCACCGGTATTATAGTTGGCAAATACATCGCCTTCTACAACATAAACTTTATCCGCACCGTATTTAGCAAATTCAGGAGCCAGTCCTTCAACATTTTTACCAATTACTACTGCGCTGACTTCATCGCCAAAACTCTTGGCCTTAGAGAGCATTTCATACGTAACTTTACGTATATTACCATCTCTTTGTTCTACAAATACCCATGTTCCCGCCATCAATTACCCTCCTTTATCTCAATACGAAAATATTCTGTCATTGCAATTATTTCACTTCAACCTTAACGGTATTTTTCATCCAATCGCCTAATTTAACAGCTGCTACATCAGGATCTTCTTCGATCTTAATACCAGCTGTCTTGGAAGGCGGTAAGGCCAATTCAATAATCTTAACCTTGGCATCAGCAGCGGCAGCGTCTACTGTAGCTACCGGTTTCTTTTTAGCCTGCATAATACCTTTCATAGAAGGATAACGAGGCTCATTCCAGCTAACCTGACTGGATATAACTGCTGGAATGCTTACTTCAGTAACCTGGGTTCCACCATCAGCCTCACTGGTACAGGTAGCTTTACCACCAGCGATTTCGATATTAGTAATTACATTGACATGAGGTAAACTTAGAATTTCTGCTATCCGGGTAGGAACCTGTGAAGAACCATCATCAGCCGCAACATGACCAGCCAGAATCAGATCAGGGTTTTCGGCCTTAATGGCTTCAGCCAGGGCAACCGCTCTCTGGAACTCATCAGCAGCGGAATCCTGTTTAACCAGAATACCTCTGTCAGCACCCATTGCCAGCGCAGTTCTTATAGTATCCATAGCCTTGTCAGAACCTGCAGATACGATTACTACTTCAGTAGCAATGTTCTTTTCTTTTAATTGGATAGCACCTTCGACGGCAACTTCGTCATAAGGATTGATAATCAGGTTAATACCTGCATCCGAGATTTTACCATCTTTTAATTCGATTTTAGCTTCTGTGTCAAATGTTTGCTTAACACACACGAGAACCTTCAAGTTCATTCCTCCTTTTCGATTCATAATTTACCAGGCAAATCTTCAACCCCTCAAACTAGCAGACATAAGGCCGACCATACCACCCCCAAGAATAATTTTATATCTGGCTGCCTAGGGCAAATTAGCGCCTTTGAAACAACCTTGACCAACTATCAGAAAAAAGGGCATCACATTTATGTTTCGATATTCATAATCCATTTCCTGCTTTTAAAAAATATAAAAATTTATATAATTAGGATTCCTTTTGATAAAAAAATGTAGCAACCGATTTTAATCCTAACTCCCGGGCCAGAAATATTTGTTCAGTACTTCCGATAAATAATACCCCTCCTGGACGCATAGCATCAGCAAATCTACGGTATAACCTGCTCTTGGTTTCCTCAGTAAAATAAATAACCACATTACGACATAAGATCAAATCGAAATCCTTGCCAAAATTATCTTTTAATAAATCGTGACGTTGAAATTTAATTAAATTTTTTAATTCGTCTTTTGCCTGATAATTTTCATCCTGGGCAGTAAAATATTTAGCTAAATATGCCGGAGGGATTCCCTGCACCGACTTGGCTGCATAAATTCCCTGCGACGCTTTGGTTATGACTTCCTGGTCCAAATCAGTAGCTAAAATTTTGTCAACCAGATTAACCCGATTTTCCTTAAGCATCATAGCCAGTGAATAAGGTTCTTCACCGGTTGAGCAGCCGGCACTCCATACTCGCAGTCCCGGGCGGTCTTTTAATAAACCGTGAATAATCTGTTTCTCTAAAATCTCCCAATGATTGGCATTGCGAAAAAACTCGGATACATTAATGGTAATATGATCAAGAAACTTGCGATATAAATTGGCATCAGTTTTCAGTAAACTGATAAACTCCTTATAATCAGTAACTGACGCTGATCTCATAAAACTGTTAATGCGTCTTTCCATTTGCGGGCGTTTATAGGAAGTTAAATCTATATGACTTAATAATTCAAAGTTTTTAATAAACCACTCCCAATTATCCGGCATAAAAAACCCCACCTCTTATCCCTGAATAATAGATAATGCCCGGTCAATTGCTTCAACAGTTTCATTAACATCTTCCATATCATGAGCACAGGAAAGAAAACAGGTTTCAAACTGAGAAGGCGGGAAATATACTCCCTGACTTAAAAGAGCCCGATGAAAAACCCCATATTTTACAGTGTCACAGGTTAATACCGCGGTTAAATTATCAACTGGTTCTTCGGTAAAGAACAAGGTAAACATGGAGGCCAATCGGTTAATCTCATAAAAAAGTCCGTGATTTTCAAATATGGTTTTTAATTTACCGGTTAAATAGTAAGTTAATACCTCTAAGCGGTCATACCAGTCACAGTCAGCCAATATTTTTAAGGTTTCAATCCCGGCAGTCATGGCTAATGGATTACCCGACAGGGTACCTGCCTGATAGACATTTCCCTGCGGTGCCACCTGTTGCATTATTTCCTGACTTCCTCCGTAGGCACCAACCGGTAAACCTCCACCTATAATTTTACCCAATATGGTAAGATCCGGTTTAATGCCGACTATATTCTGAAACCCTCCGTAACAGGCTCTGAAACCAGTGATAACTTCATCAAATATTAACAAACTGCCGTATTTTGATGTTAACTCTCGCAATCCATACAAAAATTCATTGTCCGGAATTACCAACCCCATATTCCCTGCTGCCGGCTCTACAATAACTGCTGCAATGTCCTGGCCATACTCATTAAATAATTCTAAAACCGAATCCAAATCATTATAAGTGGCAATAAGGGTCAATTCACCAATACTGACAGGAACACCGGGACTAGTCGGAACTCCTGAGGTCAGAAGTCCTGATCCGGCTTTAATCAGAAAACTGTCAGCATGTCCATGATAACATCCTTCAAATTTTACTATCTTATCTCTGCCGGTATAGGCTCTGGCCAGACGGATGGCACTCATGGCAGCTTCAGTTCCGGAATTAACCATGCGCACCATCTCCACAGAAGGAATAGCAGCACAAATTAAAGCGGCCAATTCAATCTCTGCCTCATACGGTGCACCAAAACTGGTTCCCTTTGATGCCATGGAACAGATTGCCTCAACAACCTGCGGATGACTATGGCCTAAAATTAAAGGTCCCCAGGAACCCACATAATCAATATATGCATTACCATCTGCATCAATAACCTTTGCTCCATGAGCTTCCTTAATAAAGATTGGATTTCCTTCTACCGCTTTAAATGCCCTTACCGGACTGTTTACCCCGCCCGGCATATATTGGCAGGCAATACGAAACATTTCCTCTGAACGAACAGTATTCATAGTTGCAACCTCCAAACATTTGTCTGGTTTAACTGATTTATTAAAAATATTTCATACTGATTTTTTTATATTCGTGTTCACTGCTGATAATGGCGTAATCTTCCAATCCCAACAGTTCTGACATACTTAAAACCAATTGATTTAATTCTTCCTCGCTGCGACAATGAACCATAGTAAATAAGTTCTTATCAAAATCAGCAGGTACTTCCCGCAAATAACAATGGCTGACCTGCTCACAGGCAGCAAACTTTATACCAATTTTATCCACCTGTTCCGGTTCTACTTTCCAGGCAACCATGGCATTAACTGTAAAACCAGCCTTTTGATGGCGTAATATACCTGCAAAGCGCCGGATTATACCTTCATCCATCATAGCATTTATTCTTTGCATCAAATATTCTTCACTTATACCTACCCGGGAAGCAATCCTGGCAAATGGTCTTGGTTCCAGTGGCAAATCACCCTGAATTTCACGAAGAATTGCCTTATCCTGATCATTTATGATGGTCATCACCCTCCATTTCCAGAGCCACCTTTATTTTGTAAGTTTTAAGTGCCGGCATGCTGACTATATGTACACCCGTCTTTTGCATTAATTCATCCATTATTAACCGGGAGGCTTCCTGTGACGGAGCGGTAAGCGTAAACCATAAGTTATACTCATGAGTGCGCCGGTAGTTATGCGTAACGCCATCATACATATTTATTATTTCTGCTACTTCATCAATTCGGTCTCCCGGTACTCTGGCTGCACATAGAGTAGAAAAAAAACCTAATCTTCTGGCATCCAATACTGCCCCAATTCTTCTTATAATACCTGCCTCTTTCAATGCTTCAATTTTTGTTATTATCTCCTCTTCAGTAACACCCAATTTATCCGCCATAGTTTTATAAGGATACATATTAATTGGGAAATTTGATTGCATCATATTCAACAAAGCTTTATCCAGAGAAGTCAAATTAGCCATTAGCTGAGCCCCCTTTGGGCTTGTACAGGCACCAATCATCATTGGCCATAAAATTACCTTCACTGTAATAATAAGCGCGTGCCCGGCATCCTCCGCAGCGTTGCCGATAATCACAAATACCACAATCACCCTCGTAATCCATGCTGCGTAATTTGTTCAAAACCGGATTGTTTTGCCAGATCTCATCGAAAGGGGTTTCTTTTACATTCCCCAGAGGAATATCCAGATAAGCACAGGGTTGTACATCTCCCCGTGGACTGATTATACAATAGCTGATTCCCGCCAGGCATCCTTTGCTGAAACGAATGGGAACACCTTTTTTATCAGCCACGCGAATAAACTGAGGTGCACAGGTGGGTTTTATTTCAATTTTCACATCCTTTTGTTTTTCCATTAAGCGGGCTATAGTCTTCTCATACTCTACAACTCTCAAAGCTTCTTCTTCAATATTGGCTCCCCGCCCGGTTGGCACCAGGAAAAATACATGATGTGCCATAGCGCCTATTTTTACGGCAAAATCAGTAATCGCTTCCAACTCGTTAACATTCCAATCCATAACCGTAGTGTGAATCTGAAAAGGTAACCCGGCCTGCCGTAAGTTTTCCATCCCCTTTATAGCTAACTGCAAAGCATGGTCCAATTTACGAAACCGGTCATTCTTTTCATCCGATAAACTGTCAATGCTGACTCCCACAGCCATAAAACCGGCCGCTTTTAATTTAAATGCTACTTCGGGAGTAATCAGGGTGCCGTTGGTTCCCAGAACTGCTCTTAAGCCCTGATCAGTGGCATACTTACCCAACTCATAAATATCGGGCCGCATAATTGACTCTCCGCCGCTGAAAATCATGATTTTAAATCCGGCCTTAACCAATTCGCGAATTAGTTTTTTACCCTGTTCGGTAGTAAGTTCCTCACTTAATTTATCTCCGGCATCCCGGTAACAATGATCACAAAACATATTACATTGATTGGTAGAGTTCCATGATACCAGCATAATTCAAATCCTGAAACGGGTTTAATCGTCCCGGACTCATTCACCTCCGCAACTCTTTACCGATTTATATATCCAGCTACATCTTTGGCTGCATAGGTAATAATCAAATCTGCTCCCGCCCGTTTAATAGCCGTCATTATTTCCATAGTAACTTTTTTCTCATCAATCCAGCCATGTTCAGCAGCTGCTTTAACCATAGCATATTCGCCACTTACATTGTAAGCTACGGTAGGGTAAGAAAACTTGTCTTTTACTGCCTTGATGACATCCAGGTAAGCCAAAGCCGGTTTAACCATAACCATATCGGCCCCTTCCTCAATATCCATGGCCACTTCACGCAAGGCTTCATTAATATTGCCATAATCCATCTGATAAGTTTTTCGATCCCCATACTGAGGAGTAGAATCAGCTGCATCTCTGAATGGCCCGTAAAAACTGGAAGCAAATTTGGCTGCATAAGCCATAATGGGAACCTTTATATAGCCATTATCATCCAGAGCATTACGGATGTGACCAATTCTGCCATCCATCATATCAGAAGGTGCTACTATATCACACCCGGCCTTAACATGTGACAAAGCCTGCCGGGCTAAAATCTCCAAGGTAGCATCGTTATCAACATAACCTGACTTATCCGGTAACCCGCAATGTCCATGATCAGTATACTCACACAGACAAACATCCGTAATTACTATCAAATCCGGGCAACTATCCTTAATAGCCTTTATGGCCTGCTGAACTACGCCATTGTCTTTATAAGATGAACTCCCCACAGCATCTTTGCTTTCAGGAATACCAAACAACAACACCGCCGGAATCCCCAAAGCTTTTACTTCCCTGACCTCATTAACCAGACGGTCTACCGTTAGCTGATCTACTCCGGGCATGGAAGCCACCGGTAAACACTTGTCCTTGCCATGAATAACAAACACCGGATAAATAAGATCATTAATCTGAAAAGCGGTTTCGGCTACCATCGCCCGCAAAGTTTCCTGCGACCTTAATCTTCTTCCCCGATGGAGTGGATATCCCATAACTTCACCCCTACCCGCGTATTTCTTCCTCACTCAGATAGCAGGCCGGATCTGCTGCCCATAAATCTCCATGAACTGCCCGGGCTCTGATACGACATCCGGCACATAAAGTTTTATATTGACATTGTCCGCATTTTCCTGTTAAATGTTTATCCTTCTCCCGTAGTTTCACCATTAATTCATCCTCGGATGTCCATATTTGGCTGAATGGTTTTTCCCGTACATTGCCTACACTGTAATCCTGCCAGAACTGACAGGGATGAACATTACCCTGAGGATCAACATTGGCAAACTTGGTTCCCGCTGAACAACCACCATGCATCCCCAATAACTGTACAATTTCGTCTACCCGTTCCGGTTGTTTTTCCTGAATATTATTTAATAAATATATTCCATCAGCATGATTATCCGTAGTTAAAATTTCCACCTGGATTCCACGGTTATGAAGGTCGATGGTTTTTTCCGCTACCAAATTCAGAATATCCCGTTTTTCATCAGCACTGGTATCCATATCTGCCATCACGGCTCCGCGACCTGCATAAACCAGATGATACATACAAAAACGGGGGATATTTTCTCTTTCAATTATATTGAAAATCTCGGGTAAGTCCTGCTGGTTATACTTGTTTACGGTAAACCTGATACCCGTTTTTACTCCTTCTGCCATACAGGCCTTAATCCCTTTGATAGCTGCATCAAAAGCACCCTTATGATTGCGAAACTCATCATGGGTAGCCGGTGCTCCATCAATACTTATGCCTACATACTGAAAACCCGCCTCCCTTATCCTGGCGGCTATTTCCCGGTCAATCAAAGTCCCGTTACTCGATATTACCGGTCGTAAACCCAGCCTGGCAGCCATCGCACCCAGTTCAAAAATATCGGGTCGCAATAAGGGTTCCCCACCGGAGAACAACAACACCGGCACCTGCATTTGGGCTAAATCCTCAATAAAGGTCCTGGCTTCATCGGTGCTTAATTCATTATGATAGGGAATATCTTCAGCATGGATGTAACAATGTTTGCACCTTAAATTGCAGCGGTTGGTCATATTCCAGACTACCAGCGGCCGATTTTTATTGGAAAATTGAAGTAACTCAGGCGGAACCTGTCCTTCTATAGTGCTATGCTTAATAACATCAGAAACTGTGGCGGTTCCGCAAAGCAACTTGGTAAATCCTATCATTTTATCTCCTCCCCCTGATATAACTACATTTCATCAATAATTGCATCAATTAAACCTTGTATGGTATATTCTTTGGCTACAATATCAACTTTGAATCCGGCTTCGCGGGCTGTATCAGCAGTTATCGGACCGATACAGGCCACTTTTACTTTCTGATTAATGTTATTAATATGTTCTCTGCCTATTATCTTAACAAAATTAGTTACGGTTGACGAACTGGTAAAAGTAATATAATCCATGGCACCATTCTTAATTTCATTCAGGATTGCCTGGCTTATATTAACTTCAGAAATTGCCTCATATAAAAAGACTTCATTAACATGCGCACCCATTTCGCGTAATGAATCAGGTAATATTGACCGGGCGCCTCTGGCTCTTGGTAACAGCACCCATTGTCCGGGTTGAATTTTATTGGCCAGCTCAGCCACAATCCCTTCGGCTCGATATTCATCGGGAACAACATTCACTTTCAATCCGCGTCCGGTTAAATTATCGCGGGTTGCCGGACCAATAGCCGCTAAATTAACCCCTCCCAAATCTCTTATATCCATATCGGCATTTTTAAGCTCGTCAAAAAAGATATCCACTGCATTTACACTGGTAAAAATAATCCATTCATAAGTGGTAATATTTTTTAAAGCATTATGCAAACTGCTAAGATTTTCTTCCTTTTTAATACTAATGGTGGGAAATTCAACTGCTTCACCGCCTGAATCATTTATTCCGGCGGACAACTGGCTGGCTTGATTACGGGAACGGGTAACTATTATACGCTTACCCCAGAAAGGCTTTTTCTCCAGCCACTGCAGTTCCTGACGCAAATCAACAACTTCCCCAACTACAATTACTGCCGGAGGTTTAAACTCTGCTTTTTTGACTTTATCCACAATATCTGCCAAAGTCCCGCAGAGAACCTTTTGTTGCGGGGTTGTACCGCGATGAATCAGGGCAATCGGAGTTGAAGGTTCCCGCCCATTATCAATTAAACTCTTGCAGATAAACGGTAAATTCTCTACTCCCATTAAAAAAACCAAAGTTCCTATGCCCGTGGATATCTTATCCCACTGAATAGAACTTTCGGCTTTATCCGGTTTTTCATGACCGGTGATAATTGCAAAACTGGAAGTAGCATCACGATGCGTAACCGGAATACCGGCATAGGCAGGCACGGCTATTGCTGAGGTGACGCCCGGCACCACTTCATAATCCAGACCATTTTGCAGCACATACTGAGCCTCTTCACCGCCGCGGCCATACAGAAATGGATCGCCGCCTTTTAATCGAGCCACAATATGACCCTGACGGGCTTTTTCTACCAGTAAGGTATTAATCTCGTCCTGGGGCAGAGCATGGTGTCCGGAAGCTTTGCCTACATAAATCATTTCAGCGTCCGGATTTGCATAGGCTAAAATTTTATCTCCTACCAGACGGTCATAAATTACTACCGTAGCCCGGTTAAGAACTTCTTTACCCTTAAGGGTTAATAAACCGGGCTCCCCCGGTCCTGCTCCAATTAAATAAACATAACCCTGGCTTTTCATATTTAATCCCCCGAATTTTTAATTTGCTCCAGAACCTGCCCGGCCCCCTGCTGTAATAACAACTCTGCTACCTTTCGCCCGCCCTTTTCCGGGTCATTTTGGTCAAGATGCATGCATTCACGAAATACTGTTGATCCATCTAATGAGGCTACCAGGCCATTCAGACATAATTGTCCCTTCTGCTCCTCGGCCAGACAGGCTATAGGTACCTGACAACCACCTTCCAGTCTCCTTAAAAAGGATCGTTCCGCCTGAATAACAATTGAAGTTGGCGGGTCATTGATCTGTTGCAATATATCGGCAGTATCACTATCTTCCCGACGGCACTCAATGGCAATAATACCCTGTCCCACTGCCGGAAGCATAACTTCATAGGGTAGATACTCAGTTATATACTCAGTTAAACCCAACCGTTGCACCCCGGCAAAAGCAAGAATAATTGCATCCAAATTTTGTTCCTGCATTTTTCTTATCCGAGTCTCAACATTTCCGCGTATATCAACCATGACCAGATCAGGACGATAAGCTTTCATCTGGGCTATCCTTCTAAGGCTGGAGGTACCTATCATCGCTCCCGGCGGTAAATCAGCCAGATGGTATTTTTTATGGGATAACAGGATATCATGAGGATTTTCACGGGGTAAAACGGCACCAATCATCAAGGCTTCATCCAGCTCTGAAGGTAAATCTTTAGCACTATGAACCGCTGCATCAATCTCGTTATTCAGTAAAGCAGTCTCCAATTCTTTAGTAAACAGGCCCTTATCTCCAATACGCGACAAAGCTACATCTAAAATAATATCCCCGGTAGTTTTAATAACAACGATCTCAATATCCAGCCGGGGAAAGAAGCTCTTTAATCTATCTGCTACATGCTCTGTCTGCCATCGTGCCAGTTTGCTGCCCCTGGTTCCCAGCCTTATACGAGTCATTTTCAGCATACCCCTCACAATCTATCTGCAAATTAAATAACCCTTTTACCACTTCAGCGTAAACATGTCCCTGATTGGTGGATGCTTTCTCTTTTAATTGAATAATGGGAAGATGCAATAATTGATTTACAATTGCATTGGCCATAGTTCCGATAACTTTTTGTTCATGTTCCGAAACCTTGCCCAACCGATTCATGGCTTTTTTCATTTCCTGTTGTTTTATTGACTCTGCCCGGGCTTTTAAGGCACTGATTACCGGTACTGCACAAAGACTGCCCAACCATTCGTTAAAATCTTCCAGTTCCTGAATAATAATTTCTTCTGCTTTAATTGCAGCCTGTTGTCTTTGTCGGTAATTAATGTCTATTACGCCCTGTAAGTCATCAATATCATATAAAAACACTTCATCTATCTCTGCCAATTGCGGGTCGATATCACGGGGTACAGCAATATCTATCATAATTATGGGCTGTCCATTTCTGTTTAATAGACTCTCATAACAATTATCGGTACGGATTACATAATGATTAGCCGCAGTACAACTAATAACAATATCTGTCAACGGGAGCATGTTCGGCATTTCATCCAAACGAATAGCCCGGCCGCAAAATTCCTCTGCCATTGCTAGCGCCTTATCATAGGAACGGTTGGACACAATAACTGATTGCACTCCATGCTGCATAAGATAGCGGGTAGTAAGTTCACTCATTTCTCCGGCTCCCACTACCATTACCGTTTTGCCATGCAAATCACCTAACACACTGCGAGCCATTTCTACTGCTGCTGAGCTGATAGATAATGGATGTGAGTCAATTCCAGTTTCCGTGCGGACTTTTTTACCCACATAAAGTGCCTTTTGAAACAATGCATTAAGTACCCCATCCGAGGCATTAGCTTCCATAGCCGTTATATATGCATCTTTTACCTGCCCGATTACCTGGGTTTCACCTAAAATCATGGAATCCAGTCCGGAGGCAACCCTGAACAGATGATTAATAGCCTCATAACAATTAGGTTGATACAGGTATTGCTTTAACTCCTGGCTATTAATGCCGGAATATCTCTGTAACATTTGTTCCAGTACCTGTGTGCCCTGTTCAATATCCCGGGTAGTAGCATAAATCTCCGTCCGGTTACAGGTGTTGACAATGACAGCACCTTCGATACCTTCCTGCTGCAACAATTGCTTGTAGGTTTCCTGCAGAGAAACTCCTGTAATAGCCAGTTTCTCTCTTATCTCAACCGGTGCTGTTTTATGATTCAAACCTGCCACAAGGACATACATTGCTCAATCCGCTCCCTTATTTTATCTTCCGCTCCCATTTGGATTAATTCCAATAAGTCGGAATTAGCCATGGACTGAAAAATTGCACGACGAATCTCAATATCATCAACTGTCTCTTTAACCCGATCTCGCTGCTCGCCTAAAATATCAACCAGCTTACCATAATCTTCGGTAATTATTTGTTCCAGTTCCCGGCGCAGGCGCGCTGCATAAGCAGGACTCTTTCCCTCAGTAGATATTGCTACGGTCAATGAACCTCGTTTTAATATGGAGGGAATATATAAATCACAATTAGGCGGGTCATCTACCGCATTGATCAAAATACCCCTTTCACGACATAAAGAAGCCACCTCCTGATTTACGCTTCCGGTATCAGTGGCGACAAAAACCAGTGACATATTCTCCAAATCACCAGGTATAAACTCTCGGTTATGCCAAACGATTGCATGTCTGGCTGTCAGTTGTTTCAAATTATCGGTTACTTCGGGACTGACTACAGTTATATCGGCCTTATGCTCCAGCAGGTTGAGTACTTTTCGTTCTGCAACCTGACCTCCCCCAACCACCAGACAATTACGCTCCTGAATATTAAGGAATACCGGGAATAAATGGGTCAAGTCAATACACTCCCCCATTAGTTTTAAAAAGGTCTGCAACAGACCTTTTTCTATTTATCTTTTTTATCTTCCAGTTCATCAAAGTCTTCTTCTTTGGCTTTGCGGAAATTCTGCAGAGCTTTTCCCATTGATTGTCCTACCTGAGGTAATTTCCCCGGTCCTACAATTATTAAGACAATCACTAAAATCAGTGCCAGTTCCCAGGGACCAAAGTTGCCAATTAATCCAAACAAGTTGTCCCCTCCTTTTTAGTCTGTCAAAAAATATATAGCTATTCCAAAAGCCTCGATTTATTTGCTATTATGACGCAAATACAAGGTTTTGTAAAGCTTTGCATTTTACTGCCGGCGGCACCTTCGATAATTTGCCGGCATGATAATTTCGAGACTGCTGAAAAAGTCCTTTTTTACGTGTCATTCTGAACGATAGTGAAGAATCTCGTTGGCTGAATCCCAATATTACGGCCTTAAAAGAGATCCTTCGTCGCCTGCAGCTCCTCAGGATGACATTTAGGGTACTTTTTCAGTGATCTCGAATTTCTTAGCTTTCATTTTCCAGATCAGGCTCCTCTTCTCCCCTGCCTGATGAGCGTTTGGAATACTTCGATATCCATATGCTGATTTCATAAAGCAAATATACCGGTACCGCCATAAACATCTGTGAAACCGGATCTGGACCCGGAGTAAGTGCTGCCGCCAGAATTACAATGATTAACAGTGCATACTTACGGCTTCTGGCCAGCATTTGATAATTTACTATCCCCAGCTTGGTCAGAAAGAAAATCACTACCGGTAATTCGAAAACCAGTCCAAATGGAATAGTAAAAGCCATTACAAACGACACATACTGGTCTACCTTAAACATGGTTTCCAAATTGGTGCCGGCAATATAGATAAAAAAGTTTAATACCAGACGCAATATTCCAAAATAGGCGAACAGCACCCCAATAACAAACAGCAACACGCTGATCGGCAAAAGAATATAAACATATTTTCTTTCATGGGGAAAAAGGGCCGGTTTAAAAAAACGCCAGATTGCCCATACGACAATAGGAAATGCAATAACAAAACCAGATAAAAAGGAAAGCTTCAGTTTAACAAAAAAAGCTTCCGTAACCCCGGTTACTACTAATCCTTCATTTAGTGAACTTAATGGTGCCATTATCAGGGTAAGAATTTGTTCGCTATAATAAAACGACGCGACTGCAGCAACAATTATTGCCACCACGCTGATAATCAGCGATTTGCGTAATTCTTCCAGATGTTCAATAAGAGTCTGTTTTTCATCCGGTGATAAATCTTTCAGCGACAAAGCCTTGCACCTGCTTTCTAATATTCTCTTTCGAGTATATAATCAGTAATTTCCAACAAGGTCTTTTTTACTGCATGTTCCGGTATCATATCCAATTGTCTTCTGGCTTTGCGGGCATAATGCCGGGCCGACCAATAAGAATACTCAATACCATCTGAATCAATAACCATTTCAATAATTCTATCAGCTTCACGATCACAAGCTTGCGGAGATGTGAGCAATTGTTTCAGTTCATCTTTATAGGCGCTGTAGTTTAAAGCATATAAGGCCGGTAAAGTAATAACCCCCTGTCTTATATCGCTGCCGGTAGGTTTACCCAGGGTTTGTTCGTCAGCAACAAAATCAAGTATATCATCAGTAATTTGAAAGCCCATTCCCAGATAATATCCATACCTGGTCAAGGCTTTTATTTCGTTTTCAGGAGCTTTAGCCAGCATAGCTCCCAATTGACAGCTAACTGATATAAGCAAGGCCGTTTTTCTTTCGATTCTACGCAAATAGTTCTTCAGGCCCAGGTTAACATTATAACAGCTCAGCATCTGAATTATTTCACCCTGGCATATCTTCATGCTGGTGTCGGCCAGTATGTCAATAATCTCAACATCTTCATAATCAGCAATAATTGACATGGCCCGGGCAAAAATAAAGTTGCCGGCATAAATGGAAACCCGGTTGCCCCAGGCCAGCTTTACCGTATCAGTACCCCGGCGAACCAGTGAATTATCTATGACATCATCATGTACCAAAGTAGCCATATGCATTAATTCCAGAGCTGCTGCCAGGGGAATAATATTTTCCAGATCATCCTGGTAAATTTTAGCGCTCAAAAGCGCAAATCCGGGTCTGAGCCTCTTACCACCAGCACTTATTAAATGCCCCGCTGCTTCATTAAGCATAGCCAAATCAGACTGGACATGCCTGTCTAATCTGGATTCAACTATCTTCATCTCTTTGGAAACCGGGGCTAAAAAATTAAATTTACTCATTATACTCCTCTTATTTTGCACATTATATATATTATATAGACTGAGTAAATGCTTTTCTATCCAATTGTACATCAACCCTCATAGCGGGTAAAAAGATTATGCTCAATACGCATACTATCCAAAACCTTGCCTACGATAAAATTCACTATATCATCTACGGTTTGAGGAAGGGCATAAAACCCTGGCATAGCAGGTATAACATGAACTCCCAGCTCGGCAAGAGTAAGCATATTACGCAAATGAACAGCATTCAGGGGAGTCTCCCGTGGAACCACAATCAAATTGCGTTTCTCCTTTAGCATTACATCAGCCGCCCGTTCCAGCAAGCCTTTAGCTGCCCCGGTAGCTATAGCTGATATACTGGCCATGGTACAGGGTATTACCACCATGCCTTCTACTAGATATGAACCACTGGCAATGGGGGCAGCAATATTGGAATTTTCGTAAACAGTTAACTTATCAGAAGCAAAATACTTTCTTATGCTGGCAGAAATATCATTGTCAATCTCCCATCCCATCTCGTGTTGTAAGACAATAACTGCCGGTTGACTAATAATTAAGTTAACCTCAAATTCTCTCTTTAATAACTCCTGAACCAGGCGCACACCGTAAACTATACCACTCGCGCCGGTAAACCCTATAATATATCTGGGCAAACCGAAACCTCCTCGTCAGACGATCATTTTGAAAATAAATCCCATAAAGTAAAAATAAAAATAATTAGTCCTACATATCGGTTTATCTTAAAGGAAGCAAAATTAACCCGGCTCAAATCCCCGGGTTTGACGATGATATGTTCATAAACCAGAACTATTGTTGCTATAGTTATCCCCAAATAATAAAATAATCCTAAAGATAATATTAACCCGGTTAACACTAAAAAAACTACTGTGAACAAATGAAAAACAGCAGAAAACCTTAAAGCCCCAACTTCCCCAAAACGGGCTGGAATGGAATAAAGCCCATTCTGGCGGTCAAATTCGATATCCTGACAGGCGTACATGGTATCAAACCCAGCTATCCAGCCGGCGACAGCCGCCCCCAAAATTAATGGCTGCAGGTCAAAAGTTCCGGTAATAGCTATCCAGGCACCTATAGGTCCGCTTCCTATGGCTATACCTAAAATTAAATGGCACCACCAGGTAAATCTTTTTGTATAGGAATACCCCCATAATATTATTACTGCCAGAGGAGCTAATTTTAAACATAAGGGATTTAAGCGTGCAGCGGCGACGAACAGCAGTATAAAAAAGATAATCGTTCCTATCCAGATCTTAGTTACATCAAGTTTGCCGGAAGGAAGCACCCAATGAGCAGTCCGCGGATTAGCCGCATCATATCTTAAATCTATTATGCGGTTAAGACTCAGCGCAGCTGTACGGGCACTTATCATGGCCAGCGTAATCCATAATAACTTGTCCCATGACGGCATACCCCCCTGGGCCAAAAAAGCCCCTAAATAAGCGAAAGGCAAACCAAAAAAAGTATGCTCAAAATCCACCATACGCAAAAAATATCTCAGCTTAGTCAATACCGTATTCACTCCACTTCGAGCCGACCAATTGCTTTATAGTCTCATTCATAACAATATCCTTGGGCCATTCCCGGCTATGACCTTCACTGGTCCATTTTCTGGTTGCATCAAAACCCATTTTGGAACCTACCAATGCCAATGGAGCAGAATGATCCAGTACATCCAGAGGGCCTTCAACTATCATGGTGTCCCGCCGGGGGTCAACATTATTAAACACCTTCCATAATACTTCTGAACTGTCCTGTACATTAACATCATCATCAACTACAACAATAAACTTGGCAAACATCATCTGACCCATTCCCCACAGAGAACTCATTATCTTGCGGGCATGGCCGGGAAATTGTTTCCTGATTGATACAACTACACAATTATGAAAGACTCCTTCCATCGGTAAATGCATATCCACAATTTCCGGTAGTTGAAACTTCATCAGGGGCAAAAATATTCGCTCGGTAGCATAAGCCATATAGCAATCTTCCTGGGGTGGTTTGCCAACTATGGTGGCAGGATAAACAGGATTTTTCTTATGAGTTATACAGGTTATATGAAAAACCGGATACTCTCCCGCCAGGGAATAATAGCCGGTATGGTCACCAAACGGTCCCTCAATGCGTCTTTCCAGAGGGTCTACATATCCCTCCAATATGATTTCGGCATCAGCAGGCACTTCCAGATCGACTGTCCTGCATTTAACCAGATCCACCGGTTTCTTGCGTAAAAATCCGGCAAAAATCAGCTCATCAATATCTTTGGGTAAAGGAGCCGTAGCTGAATAGGTTATGGCAGGGTCGCCGCCCAGAGCAACAGCTACTTCGGTAGGACGACCCAGAGCACAATTTTTCCGGTAGTTTTCAGCACCATCATGATGGGTATGCCAATGCATTCCGGTAGTCTTATTATCAAAAACCTGCAACCGGTACATCCCCGCATTACGCTTGCCAGTTTCAGGGTCTTTCGTATATACCTGCGGAAGGGTAATAAATCTTCCGGCATCCTCCGGCCAGCATTTTAAAACCGGTAAAAAATCAAGTGAAGGCTCCTGCTGAATCACTTCCTGACAGGCTCCATTTTTAACCATCCGGGGAATAAAACCGGATATCTGAGCCAACTTGGGGATAACCTTTACTTTATCTATGAATGATTGAGGCATTTGATCGGCAAGTTGCAGAAAGCCCAAAATATCATCAGAAATTTCCTCAAAACTGTCAACTCCCAAACTCATGGCCATACGCTTTTCGCTGCCAAAAGCATTAATTAATAACGGCAAGGCGGATCCCCTGACATTTTCAAACAATAACGCCGGGCCATAAGCCTTGCTGACCCGGTCAGTTATTTCAGTAATCTCCAAGTCTGCATCAACCTCGGTCTTAATTCTGATTAGCTCGCCGGCATTCTCCAGCACCCGTATAAATTCGCTCAGATCTTTATAAGCCACCACCGTCATCTCCTCTCATATAAGCATAAAAAAGGCTTACTCTATCCATGCAGTTAACATGGCGGCAAGCCCTTAATCACATAAGCCAATTATATAACCGCAACCTGGTTTAGCCTGCTGATTATATCATGAATCTCAGCTACTGCTCTGTCCAGAATTGCAGGACCAATCATTTGAACCTGGCTAAACTCTTCATACAGCGAAATACTGTCATGAATATATTGATCAGCCTCCTGGTCATGGTTATTTTCCAGCAATTCTATAGCCATACCCATATTATAGCCCAATCGCCCGTAAATTTTTAATCTCTCCGGGGATAGCCGGGCTAATTTACCGGCAGTAATAAAAGCGGTCGAATATAAAGGCACTCTGGTTTTTTGCAAAACTCCTATTTCTGATATGGCAAACTTGTGTTTAAGTACGCTGCCCTCGTTAATAGTACAAATCATCGGTAAAAAATCCTGCAACAGAATAGTTGCCTGAATATTAACCAGCAGCTTAAGAACATGGCCAAATATATAATCACCGATTAAAATTGAAAACTGCAAATCCCGATTATATTCCTGACCTTCTTCGTCATCGCGTACCCAGGAATGAATTGACTGTGCAAAATACAGGTTCTTAAAAATATTGGCCATAGCAATACTGAAGGATTTATCCAACCCCATAAAATGATAGGCACTCAACACCATGCCCGGCAAATGCTGCCAGGTGGAATCATTATTCAACCGCACCAGATAACGGTCGACTTCTAAAGACCAGGGAGCCAGACCAGTTCTGAATAACTGTTCCACTTCTAACAATTCATATTTTAATTCTCTGGTATAAATATACCTCATTAATTTTCCTCCCTGAACATTGCTCGGCGAGTATTATCCCACTTTCTATCATTCTACAGAATTATATCTGTTCCTGCTTTAATTATTATTTATATCTATTCCCGACCAGCAAATTATTGAGTTTTTTAATGCCTTCTTGTATTATAGCAAAGCGGTCAAGTTATGCTGGAATTCATTAAACCACCGCTTCATAAAAACTAAAGTCTTCCTGCTATTATAAAGTCATATTTGAGAGTTTTGCATAATCAAATAAATCTTTCAATACTGTCACTCTGAGCGATAGCGAAGAGTCTCGTAAGTGCCATAGATCCTTCGCTGCCGCTCAGGATGACATTTTAAAAGTATATGATAATTAAAGAAAAGAGAATTATGTAAAATCCTCATTTATATTGCGTTATCAAAACTAAAGCCTTACCCGTTATTTATAACAAGTAAGGCATTTAGTTACCATTAAATAAAAACCGTCTTCGGTCTACTAAAATAGTATCCCTCCTAAATATTGGCCACCAGACGTTCTTCCCGGGCTGGTACTAATCCCCTCTTTACTTCGGTAGCATTAACATATTTGGCACCAAACTTCTCAGCCATATAGTTACATGCATCCCAGGGATTTACCTTATCTCCGCAAGTGAATACATCCACCGCGGCATAACCCAATTCGGGCCAGGTATGAATCGCCAGGTGAGACTCTGAGATAACAACAACTCCACTTACCCCCTGGGGGCTAAACTTGTGAAAAACAAATTCACGAACTTCTGCTCCAGCCTCCAAAGCTGCGTTAATCATGATATCCTCTACTTGCCTGATATCATTTAACACCTCAAACCGGCATCCGGAAACCTCGGCTAAAACATGACGCCCTAAAGACTGCAATTAGGTGTCGCCTCCCTTCAAATTGTAAAATCTTAAGTCCCAAACCTCCCTTTAAGCAAATAACACATGTAGAATTTTAGCACATTTCTGTTGCATGTCAATAAAGACTTCTACTTTTTAAAAAATCTGTATAAAGCCAATGCTCTGGCAACCGGCAACAATAATCAAGTATAAACTGTAAAAAGCTGGTGCCCTGTATTATATGTATTTAATCCAATCCCTGCGTGATATTTTTTACTGCTATTAAATATTCTTTTTGATTTTTATCTCCCAATAAATCATATAACCTGGCATTAAAATTATTGGCGATAACGGTAATTTTTTCAGCCATTTCCCGACCACGCCGGGTAATTAACACTCTAATCGCCCGCCGATCCTGTGGATCCAACTGTCTTTCCACCAGTTCATCCTTCTCCAGTTTATCAACCAGTACTGTCATCGAAGAACTGTCAATTAAAGTACGATTGCCCAGTTCCTTTAATGTTACGCCATTCTCCTCCAACAGGGAAAGAAGAATAAATGACTGCGGTATACTGACACCTAAATCTTCCAACAGAGCGGATAAATTCTTATCTATTTTTTTCATTGCCGCCCGCATACTAAAACAAATATAATTGTTCATGTCACTCATCCTATTAAATACTCCTTCAGGCAAATTTTCTGTAAATATTATAACATAGTATTATATGCAAACAAATATTAGCTATTTAAACTGAATCTCTTCTGGCATTTTACTTGAATATATGCCAGCTTCATGCTATTTTAGAAACATCATATTTTTATAGTTGCGCGGGGAAAAGTAGGATAATCAGATCAGGTACAGAGACCTGGGTAAGGTGTAAGCCAGGACTGCTCGTTATCTGAATGGGCCCCCGAAGATTTACTTGAAATTGAATGATAGCAACTACGGTCCTACCGTTATCAGGTTGAGAATGCCAGGAATTATCCCGGCATCAAAAAAGGGTGGCAACGGAAAGCCTCCGTCCCTTTACGGAATGGAGGTTTTTATTTATTTAAACCGGAAACAGAATTTTACGGAGAGGCAGGCAAACAACATGTCCAACAAGAAACGAATACTGACCGGCGACCGTCCTACCGGAGCACTTCATCTGGGGCATTTTGTCGGGAGCGTAGCCAATCGGGTCAAGCTCCAGGAACAATATGACAGTTATATAATAATAGCTGATGTACAGGCACTTACTACCCATTGGGAAAAAGAAGCGGGACTGGCGGAAAGTGTTTATCAGATAACTGCCGATTACCTGGCCGCCGGTATTGATCCCAATAAATCCACTATATTTATTCAAAGTATGATTCCGGAAATACATGAACTGGCCATGTACTTCTCCATGTACACTTCGGTAAATGTACTACGGCATAATCCAACTATTAAAACCGAAGCTGCTCAACACGGCTTAAAGGACATGACCTACGGATTTTTAGGTTATCCGGTTAGCCAGGCTGCAGATATAGCCATATTCAAAGCTAATCTGGTTCCGGTAGGAGAAGATCAGATTCCTCATATTGAACTGGCCAGAAAAATTGTCCGTCGTTTTAATGATTTATACAAACCGGTTCTGGTAGAACCTGAAACACTGGTAGGTGAAATCCCCCGATTAGTGGGATTGGATGGAAAAGCCAAGATGAGTAAAAGTTTGAATAATGCCATCTTCTTATCGGATAGTACTGAAGAAGTCACACAAAAAGTCCGCAATGCAGTAACTGACCCGGCCAGAATTCATAAAACCGACCCGGGGCATCCGGAAATATGTACCGTATACGAATACCACAAAGTATTTAACCAGGATGAAGTGGAAGAAATTGAGACTCAATGCCGTCAGGGTGAAATCGGATGTGTAGCCTGTAAAAAAAGACTGGCAGCAACCATAAACAATCTTCTTGAGCCTATGCGGGAAAGACGCTTGCAATACCAGGATAAATCGCTGGTAACAGATATCCTGAAAGCCGGCACTCAAAAAGCCCATCAGGTTGCCCGTGAAACCATGGAAGAAGTACGGGATGCTCTGCAGATTAATTACTTCTCCAGGAGTAATTAGTCATAAAGGTTATAATTAATGAAACATTAATAGTCCATTTCTATTGGCCTCATAATTTATGCAGACGAATACTTCAGGCAGAGTTAGGTTAAGATCCAGTACTCTACCCGGCTATAACATAATCAGCTATGGGTTAAGAACTGCACGATTTTATCGCTGCATCCTCCGGGATTAAAGGTCAGCATCAGAATTATTATTATGGCGGCTATACCAAGCCAGTTGTTAATCCAGCGTTGTCGATCCAGGTTTTTGTATTTATCATCATAGTCTTTTCTCTTGCAGGACCGATTAATAATGCTCACCCCCCTTAATCTTCAATTACCCTCCTGCGCTGTTGTTTCAGCATAAGCAGAATCATCATTACTACCAGATAAATGCTGGTAGTTGAGGCGGCTACGATACCGGAGTCATTTATGACCAGTCCCACCAGAGCCCCGGCAATTATTCCGCCAAATCCCTTTACAATATAAGGCTTTTCCTGGCGCAGCTTCATCATTGCACCTACCGGACGATAAACCAGCAATGACATAACCAGTAATATTACAATAAATACCCAGCTCCAGATAGTATAACGAATTAGTTTTAAATTCATGGCCAGTTTACGGGTTATAATGGTTAAGCCTTCAGTTAATCCGCCGGCGGCAATTTGATTGGCAGCCCTGCCCAGATGAGTTTGAAGTTCGGGGGCACGAATCATATCGTAATAAGTAAACGCCATGGTGGCCAGCAAGGTAATACCTATGATGGCTCCTACTGATTTCCACCTTAATTTAAAATCCCCCAACAGGAATAAGGTAACCAGAAATGCAATGGGAGCTGTCAACATACCATCTGAATTAGCTCCCCACGAAGGTGAAGCAATCAAATAACACTGCAATATAAATAAAAGGGCAATAATTATCAACATTATCCGATTGGAATACCTCTGGTAAGCAATAGCGGCAGCAGCAATAGAGCTGCCCAGCAATATTCCCATGAATTCATTGCCTACTCCGTAATATCTGGCTCCAGCCATGGGGTCGTAGCCTAAAACCGAGCTTTGAATAAGCCTGGAACCGGTAAGCAAATCCAGGTTGACGGCCAATACGGTGACAACTGCTATAATGAAAAAAGCCCTGACTGCGTTGCCACCGGCAATACGCATTATCAGCCAGGTTAGAAAAATAACTGTAAATATGGCCAGGATTATATACTGCCAATCAGCGGGCAATCTGAAATTACCCAGACAGAGATAAATTAATGGAACGGTTACCAGACTAACCATAGCCGGTTCCAGAACTCTTCTCCATTCTGCCAGCCAGAATATAGCTGCCAAGGCTAATAGAATTATAATAATCTGAAAAACCACATAGCCTTTTACTAACGGCACCCGCAGTCGGTTAACCGTACTGGTGCCATCTGACAAGTCCTGCGTCTGATGCAGGAGTTCAGTATTAACCTGCTGCCGGGAGACTATCGGGCGGCCAATCATAGTACCGGTTTCATCCTTAAGATCAAAAAATGCCAGAATACTGGACGCAATATCAGTATTGGCCACCACATAATCACGCCGGGTAGATGCCGAAGTCAGATAACCCCTTTCAACTCCTTTGCCATATAAAAGCAACGGAGTAAAGGTGTTTTTGGCAGCTACATCCAGTTTGGGAGGTGACGGGGATACAATCATCAACCAGTCTGTTTGCGGATTCATGTTTGCGCGGATATTATTTATTAACCGGTCGATATGAGCCAGACGGGTAATTTTCTCCTTATTCATTATGTGGTCAAAAGCAGTATCAGCTACTTCCAATCTGGCCAGATCAGAAAGTTCCACAATCATAACATCGGTTGCCTGACGATTTAAATCTACCTGTTCAATTAAATAATCATAATTGGTTTCCCGGCTCAAATAACTGGCATCCGTATTAATAATGGTATTCGGTCCAACATCGCCCAGTGGTATCTTGCCCTCTGCATCCATACCTATTATGACGGAAGCCCGTGAGTATTCGGAATCAGTATCACCATTACCCAGAACACAGACCGTAAAGCCATTATTACCCAATACTTCCCCCATCGCGCCGGGCAGGGTTGTAACATGTTCCTTCATGATGCCGGCCGATATTTCTGGTAAATTTACTAATAAAACGGCAGCATTTCCAGGATTTATTCCGGTTAAGTTATGATATAACGATCCGGCCAGCTGCCCCCGGTCCGGCACGATTTCATTCTGATTAAACCCCATGACGCCATTATTGAAAACCCGTCCAATATTTCCTGCTCCCATTGACATACTGTTATCCATGGTATTACGCCCACGCAAAGTGCGATTACTTATTAACCCGACTGCTCCCTCTCTGGTCAATCGATACATGGTTGGGGTATGGTCTGCGCTAATATCATATATGGACATCTTGTCTACCACAATCATATATACCTTGCCATTATCTGAAGGATTATCCGTTGCTATTGCAACCGGAGTTATAAGCAACAAAATCCCCAGCAATATTAATCCCGGCAGGATTATATTTTTTATTGGAATTTTGCCCTTTTCCCAAAGGTGATTATTTAATCTATCCGGCATGAATGTTCCTCCCGGCTTTATTCTTGTACTGGATAACTGCACCAGTCTGCTTAAAAGTATACATGGATAGAACAATAGTGTAAATCTGAAGACCGGATGAATATATGTTGTGTAAAGGTTAGTAAACAGGTAAAATGTTAAATCAAACAGGTTTAGTCAGGAGTGATTCTTTTGCGGGATATTAAACCCTATAAACTAACTCTTATCAAACAGGAAAAACACTTGTTGTTACCTCGGATTACATCTATAGTATTAACTCAAAACCTGTACGATGTATTGTTTCAATATGTAATAACGTCGGAAAAAGAAGTAAAACTGGAAAAATTCATAAAGCAGATGGAAACCCATATAAAAAGCAAATCCAGAGCCCCTTTTTCAGCTCCATTGGAGGAGTTGGGCTTTTTGGATGACGGCCTGGAAGAACTGCGTTTGTTGAATTGGATGGAAGTCCCGGTTTGCTTATATTCAGTGGAGTTTATGAATACTGAAGATACCGGAGACGAAGAATGGGAGAATCTGATTAATTTCCTGGAAGAGCAAATGGTATTAAAAGCCCTGCCGGAGTCAAAATGTATCTATGTCTACCCGATGACTTTAACTTCATATTAATTAGACCCCGCAGTGTTTAATGAGCAAAATTTTATATGGTGAGTCAGGTTTTAGTTTCCAGTTTTATTATCAAATTTTTTAACCTGACTTTTTGCTGATTTCAACAGACTTTTCCTGACTTATTATTTTTTATTTTGGTTTTGATATAAAGGTATTAACGCTGATTTTACTATTTTTTTGTTTTATTATTATTTATATCTGCGTTAATCTGTGCCCGAAGGGTCAGCGTAATTCTGCGTCCCCTTGCTTCCCTCACTTCTGTTAGTCTGCACCCTGAAGGTCAGCGCAATATCTGCGTCTATTAATTTTCCCTGCTAATATGCCAGCAGGGCTTCACGCATAATCTTGGCTCCGAGCAACGCAGTATTGTCTCCAAAATCATATGGCGGCGAAATCTCCACCATATCAAACCCTGCAATATTAAACTGTTTCAGATTAAGTAACAGCTCCAGCAATTGCCGCGAAGAAAAGCCTCCGGCTTCCGGTGTTCCGGTTCCAGGTGCAAAAGCCGGATCCAATACATCAATGTCCAGAGACACATAGACGGGATAATTCCCCAGCAAATCTCTAAACTCTTCAATGTCTGGCAGTCGGTTAAAATAGAAAAATGTATGCTCAGACGCAAAGCGCATTTCCTCTTCGGTACCGGAACGAATACCCATCTGTAAAAGTCTCCGGTCACCAATCGTCTCCGCTACCCGTCGCATGACCGTAGCATGTGACAGCCTCTCTCCCAGATAATCCTCCCGTAAATCCGCATGAGCATCCAGGTGTATTACCCGAAGTTCCGGATATATTTTATGGTATGCCTTAATAATGGGCCAGGAGACCAGATGTTCCCCTCCCATGCAAAATAGCTTTTTCCCCTGCTGTAACAAGGCCAGGGCAACTGTTTCCATACGGCGCAGACTTTCTTCCACATTGCCAAAAGGAATACTTATATCTCCGGCATCATAAAAGTCAAGCTCTTCCAGACTTTTCCGCTGATAAAAGCTATATTCCTCAATACCTTCCGAAACTTCACGCACCCGTGCAGGGCCCATACGCGTTCCCGGGCGAAAGCTGGTAGTTGAGTCCATGGGCAGACCCAGTATAACCTTGCTACAGTCCTCTAAATTATCCCGGGAAGCCATAAAGCGGGTTTTGGGTTCCAGATAATTTGTAAGCCTGACATCCATAAATTATTTACCTTCTCCAATAATATCAGCAACAAAATTGGGCAACTTAAAAGCTGCCTGATGGACTTCTTCATTATAATATTTACAGGTATGAAGTCCTCTGGCTGTAATCTTCTCCGGGTCATAATGTTTGGACCCTGCCGTAAAACTCCATAATCCACTGGGGTAAGTAGGAACACTGGCCAAATATAATTTAGTAATGGGGAAAGCCTGTTGTACTCCTTTAAAAGCCATTTGAATAACATCCTGATTAAAAAAGGGGCTCTCGCTCTGTACTACCAGCATTCCGTCATCTTTTAAAGCGGCAGCAGCACTTTTATAAAACGAGGCGGAAAACAATTCAACTGCCGGACCAACCGGCTCAGTTGAATCTACCAATATAATATCAAACTCAGCAGTATGGTTCTTCACAAACTCAATACCATCCTCAACAATCACCTCGGCTTTGGGGTGATCAAAAGCGCAGCTCAGCCCCGGGAAAAAATCACGGGAGGCGGTGATAACCCGGTCATCAATTTCTACCAGAGTGCCTTTTTTAACTGCCGGGTGATTTACTACTTCCCTTAAAGCTCCTCCATCCCCTCCACCAATAATTAAAACCTTTTCGGGATTGGGGTGTGAGTTCAGGGCAATCTGCGTAATCATCTCATGGTAGACAAACTCATCTTTATCGGTAGTCATGACCATTCCGTCCAACAGCAGCATTTTACCGAACTGCATGGTGTCAACAACTGCCAGGTGCTGAAATCCGGTTTGCTCATTCCTTAAGGTTTCGGTTATTTTACAGGAAAAGCCCAGTGAAGGGGTTTGATATTCCGTTACCCACAATTCCAAATGAAATCCTCCTTTTTAATACCAGAGTGGAACTGCTGCAAAAGCGCAACCTATCTTTTCAACTACATGTTCAACTGCTGCCAGTTTTATCTCACATAATTCCAGCTCCCGGATGCGGAAAGCTTCTTTAACCATAGCGGTAACTTCAGCTTCAGCCTTCTCTTTACTGCAACGGCCGGAAAACTCCATTATTACTCCAAAACCCTCCGCCTGGATACCTACCGCCACAGCAGCGGAAATTAATTCACCCGGTTCACTGCTGGTAATGGAACCGTAGGCAATCGGCAGCAAGGAACCCGGAGGGATTATCAACCCAGGTTCATATTCACAACCTGGAGGTAAAATACTGCTAACCCGTAGCAGATTGGTATTTCCTACTCTGGCTGCCAGTAATGCGCCATCAAAAGCAGTCAATCTGGTTTCTCCTTCTGCCGCAGCAGCAGTTACAAAATATTTTTTAGGTAACGGTAACAAAGGGATGCACCTCCAAGTATAGTTATTAGGACAACAGATACATTATATACGAACGAAAAGCAAAAGCAACTACAAACTTTCCTCAGTTTAATCAAAATAAAAGCTTAGATTTTTCTAAGCTTCTTGAACCTTTTTTATATGTTCGAGAAAGTTATTGACGGTTTTACGCCTGGACTTTTGTCGGGGATAAAGGACGTAAAAAAAGCGTTTGGCATCCTGTTCAATTAAATTAACGCTTTTAACCCGTCTGGCCGAGTCCATTTTCATAATCGCCCAGCGGGAGATAATACTGATACCCATGCCCGACTCTACTGCCGCCAGAACAGCTTCCGTACTTCCTGCTTCCAGGTAGAGATTTAGTTCATCCCTTTTTATATTGTGATTCATTAAAAATTCTTCCAACGCTTTACGCGTACCCGATCCTTTTTCCCGGAAAATCCATCTTTCATTTTTCAGATCATGAATACTCAGACTTTCCTTACCAGCCATACGGTGATCAGAAGGTAATATTATCACCAGTTCATCTTCCAGCCAGGGGAAACCATCGACCTTGCGGTTATTCGTCCATCCCCCTACTATAGCTACATCCAGTTCTCTTTCAGCCACCTGATTAAATATTTTTTCCGTATCCGCAATATCAATACTAATATTTACATTTGGATATCTATCCTTGAACTGCTTTAACAATTGGGGAAGAATATATTGACCGGGAATGGTACTGGCACCCAGATACAAAGTACCCTTTCTGCTTTCTGATACTTCCTCCATAGCCTTTTCAGTTTTTTCAACGGTCTTAATAATTTCCCGGGCTCCCTGATATAAAGTTTCCCCGGCCTCGGTCGTCTTTAGTCTGCGTCCCGAGCGTTCCAGCAACAGGACCCCATAAATATCTTCCAGGGTTTGTATTTGTTTGGTAACCGCCGGTTGTGATAACCCAAATTCATCTGCTGTACGCGATAAATTCTGAGTTTCCACCACCTTTACAAAAGTTTTAAATAGGTTTAAATTCAAATCCTTCACCTGCCATAATTATACTAACGCAAAAACCCATCAATAATGGTATCTACCGCCTGTTGTTCGGTAAGACCTAACGACATTAATTTAATTAGCTGTTCTCCGGCAATTTTCCCTATGGCTGCTTCATGAGTCAGAACCGCGCGGGCATCTTCGGCAACTAATTGTGGTGTGGCCTTAATTACGGCATTACCCATAATGATGGAGTCACATTCTACATGGCCTAAACACTCCGTTTTGCCAACCAGTCCGGCTTTAAAAACCTGGGAAGACTTATCCCTTGCTACTGAACGGGATAAAATCTGGGCAGATCCATCCTGTCCTTCAATATAAACATCGATTTCTGATACAGCTGATTGCTCTCCGTGGGTAAGCAGTCGTTCAATCACCTTTAGATTGGCTTTGTCATCCACATGGGCTACTGTTGAACGAAAGGTATCATCGACACCTTCAATTTGTATCATTTCCAATTCTGCATAAGCACCACTTTCCACTCTTATAACCGTAGTTGGATTTAATAATCTTTTTCCCCGTCCGGTTCCCTCACCGTAATGTTTTTCTACATAACGCATATGGGCACCTTTTTTTACAATAATCTCGTGGATGCCATCATGACCAGAGTCACTGTGACTGTCATTATGGATGCCACATCCGGCAATAATAGTAACATCTGCATCTTCACCCACTATAAAAGTATTGTATACCTTGTCATGAAAACCAGCTTTGGTTACCAATACCGGAACATGAACGGTTTCATTTTTTGTACCTGGCTTAACTTCTACATTCAGACCAGGTTTATCTTCTTTGGGATATACTTTTATATTGGATGAAGAAACTTGCATAACGGCCTCTCCGTCACGGCGTATATTTATTGCTCCGGCCGGTATCCTGTCCATATCGGCTATAGCATGTAACAGCTTCATATCCTGATCACTAAAATTCATATCCCAGTTCCCCCCGGCATTCAAATCTTTTTTTACATTCAATTTCTTCCCTGATTAAAGGCCAGATTTCGGTTGGTGTTCCACTGGTCTTTATAGCCCCATCTTCAACTAAAATTATTTCATCACATAACGGCAGAACCCTTTCATTATGGGTAATAATTATGGCAGTAGAATCATGATTTTGTTTGTACTTATTAACAATAATCCCCATCAATCTTTGAATAGTCCATAAATCTACCCCTGCCTCCGGTTCATCAAAAATACTTATTTTCGCCTCCCGGGCTAAAACCTGGGCAATTTCAATTCTTTTAATCTCCCCGCCGCTCAGACCCGGACCCAAATCCCGATCCAGATAATCTTCAGGACAAAGACCTACATCTCTTAAATGACGACGCAAGCCAACCGAATCCAAATTGGGCTGAGCAGTCATTAAAATATCAGTTATCCTCAAACCCTTAAAACGAGGTGGTTGTTGAAATGCATAAGCTATTCCTCTTTGAGCCCGTTCGGTAACATTTAACTGACTTATTTCTTCATCATTAAAATAAATATTACCTTTAGTATGCTGATAAATCCCCATAATAACCTTGGCTATCGAAGTCTTGCCTCCGCCGTTTGGACCAGTGACAGCATAAAGTTTACCAGGTTCAAAATCAAAGCTTATGTTATTTAATATATCCTTATTTTCACCATATTCATGGTTCATTGCCAGACTAACCTTATCCAGTCTCAACACTGCATTAACCTCCAAAAATCTTATATTATTATATTTTAGCATTACTTGCAGTTATAAGTCTAATTACCTTTACTGCTCATATTATTAACGACTAAGTTATTGTAACAATTCCCCCTAATAATTACTACCAATTCTTCTGCCGGATTTGTCAAAAGACTATAAAAAAATAGGAGGAAAATATTATTAACATATACTCATCTACAAGTACATAAATATAGATTTTAATCAAGTTTAACCGAAACTGTATCGGCAAGATGTCTGCCAACTGCTATCCGGCTATTACCCAGGTTAACAACTATTGGACCCTTAAATGGATGACAGGCTACCATTTCAAACTCTACCCCCGGCGTAATGCCAATATCGTATAATTTCTGTTTAGCCTGATGGCCGGACAGTACATCCAGCACCTGCCCTTTCTGACCTGGTTTTACCTGCGTAAGTTTCACACTATTCCCTCCCTACAACGGTAATATCAGATTAAGACTAAAACCAATAATGAAAGACACCGCCAATCCCATTGCCAATATTTTTATCAAGCTCCTGACACCCAACTCCCTAATAGTCATAACCATAACCGGCAAGCAGGGTAATGATATAGCCGCCATTACAATTGCTATTGTAGCTTCCCGGGGCGTCAGAGGAAGATTTAACAAAACCAGCGGTGCCAGGTAACGCTGAAAAATAGTTAACAAAACTGCTACAAAGGCTTCCGATGGTATGCCGAACAATGCCCGGGTGAAATTATCCATACCGGCAAAAACCTGCAGAACCCCGGATTCAATGATGGCCCTTATTACAATACTCATAACCAGTAATAAAGGCAGTATTTCCGTGAAGAATCCGGAAAATCTAATTTTAATCTTTGACCAGGCATTATTCCACAAAGGAATTCTCAATGGAGGTAATTCATAAATAAAATCATCCTGTCGGGGTACAGACCGGCTTAAAATAAAAGCTAATACTAAAAAAGCCACCAGCATAGTAGAAACAATAACTGCCAGTGAAGCCCCCAGACTGGAAATAACTGAGGCCAATATGCCTAAGGTAGCTGCACACGGTACCACAATACTTAATAAAGTAACCACAATAAATCTCTGACCCTCATTGGGTAAAATACGGGTTGCGACTACCGCCGGAGTTCGACATCCCAATCCCAGGGTTAATGGGATTACCGCCTGACCTGACAATCCAAACACCCGTCCAACTCTTTCCAGAGCTACGGAATAACGCGGCAGTAAACCGGTATCCTCCAAAAGTGACATCATAATGCTAACCATCAGCATAGCCGGTAATACTATCGTAAATGGAATGATTATACCCTCCGGTATAGCAACAGACAAAACATTAGTTATCAGACCTGCTGGAAGAAATTGGTTTATAAACTCATTAATAATATTACTTACCGGTTCAAGCAGACTGGTAATTGGTCCTTCACTTATCGAAATGAACTCTATCAAAAGCTTAAATCCCAGGTAAGCTAATAATAAAAGTGTTATGGTTCCCCAGACAGGATGATCAACCAGATTCTGCAGACGATCCAGCCAGATTCGTTGTACTTTAGCCATCCGACTGGTAGCTGTTGCAGCAATATCGCGGGCCCTTTCAACACGATCCAAATCAGGATCATGATGACACATATTTTGTGAACAGCCGGTACAGGAAGCACAACGATCAACCCGGGCGGTTCGTTTAGGTGGTTTGTACTGATTTTTTTCTAATACTTCCATTAAATTGAGCGTACCCTCACCGCTAATTGCCGAATAGAATATGGCCGGAACTCCTATCATTCTTTCCAACATGGGTCCATCAATAACCAATCCCATCTCCCGGGCTCTATCAATTTGATTAACCACAACGACGACAGGCAATCCCATTTCGATTAATTCCAGGGTGAGAAACAAATTTCTATCCAGATTGGTTGCATCAACGATATTTACTATAAGACTAACTTCTTCTTTTTCCAGCAATTCTCTTACTGCTTCAGGTTCCTTTCCCGGTGATAACAAGGAATAAATGCCGGGAGTGTCATATATTATAATATTTTGAGCGCCGATTTTAGTCGAAGCTGAAGTAATTTCCACCGATGTCCCCGGATAATTGGATACAAATTCCCTGCTGCCGGTAAGACCATTTAACACCAGGCTCTTGCCTACATTAGGGTTTCCTATTATAACGATGCTCATCAATTCACTCCTTCCATTGATATTAATTATCATTATCATATATTGATTGAAAGGATAACCGGTTTTTTAGTTTTTAGGTGTTACATTGCGGGCAATAACCATAGAACTTTAATTCATGGTCCAAAATTTTATAACCCTGTTTTTCCAGATGAGTCTCCAGATTATGAAGTAGATCTTCCTCAACCTCGGCAATATGACCACATTGCAAACATATTATATGATGATGCTGATGACTTTCTCCCAGGCTAAGTTCATAACGATATTTCCCGCCTTCAAAAACCGTCTTATACAAAACCTCAATAGAAGCTAACTTCTCCAGGGTTCTGTAAACAGTCGCAATTCCAATATTTGATGACTTGTGTCGGGCTTCAATATATACTTCATCAGCACTTAAATGTTTACCCCGATTATCAATCATCACCTGCAGGATTATTTCCCGCTGCGGAGTTAGACGATATTCATTTTGATCAAGTTTTTTACTGATTGTTTTCCAAACCATCATCATCATCTCCTGATCTTGATAATCATTATCAATTACATTATAAAAGAAAAGTGCAGAATAAAGCAACTAAAAATAATAAAATCAAAACTAATAAGTTTTGATCTAAAAAGAGACCTTCATATCATATATTATGAGTATATTTATCGGGTGGAAGGACAGCCTGTAATTCAATTGTAATATTTTCTGTATGAGCCTTATTGTAACCAGCCCTGATTCGCTGCATAACTTTTTCCCCCTGCTCTATAGTCATGCCAGGGAGCATTAACACACATTGATTATTGCCCCAGCGAGCTATTACATCACCTTTACGCAGACAAAACAGCAAATACTTTTCTAAATTATTCATATAAAGGTCAAGTGATGCAGGTTCTATTGACTTAATATCAACATTTATCGTTATCAAGGCGAGAAATATTACAATTCCCAGCCTTTCCCCCCGACGCCTTTCCAATTTATAAATCTCTTTAAATACTTCTGATGAACAAATAAAAGCCCCCGCATTTTCAGTATTTTCAACCAGCTGATTTTGTAACTCGCTTAAATTTGTAATATTTCCCTTATTATGTAATTGCATAATATTTTGAATTTCATTTGAAGGTTTGATGCCCAAATCCTGATAAAACTTCTTATTAATATATGTATAATGATTTTGTGCTTGTTGAATCCTGCCCTCACGAAAAAGAGCCGTCAAATAATGGTAATTAATCTCTTCCTCATAAGGATGGGTTATTAATAATCTCTCACATATATTTATAATATTTGTACAATCATCTCTTTGATTAAGTAATTCTATTAATTCGAGGCCAGCCTGCAAGCATAAAGAATGATAACGATTTCTAATCGGTATACTCCATTGACTGTAAAAGCTCTCCGGTAAGAATTCCCCGTTATAAAGCTGAAGGGCATCAAATAATATTTTTTCCGCATCAAATGGACAAGATTCTTTTAATTCCCCGGCTTTTTGAATCAACTTTTCAAACTCTTCAATGTCAAGCCAGCATTTATTATCCGGGTTCCAGTAATAGGTGCCCTGATAATACTGAATGTAATCGTTTGATGATGAGGATAATGATTTTCGTAAGCGAAAAATAAGAGCTCGCATAGCCCCTCGTGGATCAGTATATTCCTTATCAGGCCACAAGTCCTCCAAGGCTAATTCCGGTACTATCCCCCTATGGCGATTGGCCAGCAAGTATTTGAATAATTCCCAAACCCGTGAAGAACGGTTGGTATCATGGGATAGCAGTTCATCACCCCGTTTAACCTGAAACTTTCCCAGGGTAATTATTTCTAAGTATTCATTTTTTTCAAATTGTTTATTATTCATTAAACCTGTCACCTGTTAATAAAAATAACTACGAGTTTAATGTCTTAAATTCAATCGGTATAAAAAGTATTAGTTTTGCAGATAGATTATATCATTAAACACCACATAATGGTATGAAAATTTCTTTTCTTCCATAAAATTAATATTGTGGATAATGGCATAAAAAACAGGGCAGATAGCTTTTACTATCTGCCCCTTAACCCTTATTTACTATTATTGGCGATAATCCTTGATTTCCGCTTCCTTCTTAAGTTTTTCAAGATACCCGGCAAAAGCTTGTTGTTTTTTTGATGCCAGCAAATTGTATTCTATTTCTTTTGTGGCCTGTTCCAGAGATAAATAACCTTCCCCTACCCTGTCTCCGGCTTTAATAATATGATAGCCAAATTGACTCTTCACCGGCTGACTGGTATACTGTCCCGGCTCTAAAAGGTTAGCCGCGGTTTTAAATTCTTCAACAAATTGGTTATCTTCTTGCATAATGCCTAAATCCCCACCCTGTTGACCGGAATTACATGTTGAATACTTCCTGGCCAGATCAGAAAAGTCTTCCCCGGCTTTAATCTGTTTTATTATATTTAATGCTTCTGATTCAGTTTTTACGAGAATATGATAAATTTGAATTCCGGCCTTATGTTTGAATGATTCCCGGTTTTCATTATAATATTTCTCAACCTCTGCCCTGCTGACCTCAACATCACTGGTAACATAATCCTGAGCTGCCAGCAAGGTTCTCTGATTGGTCCATTCCTCACGCAAAAACTGTTCAGTAAAGTTATTTTCCTGCAAAAATTTTCCCCATCCACCTTTAGATTGTTGTTCATAACCGGCTTTCATTTTTTCCATGTCTGTATCAACCTGCTCTGCGGCAATTTCTATTTTAAGCTTTTTAGCCTGCTGCATTACTAACTTCTGATTAACCAGTTCATTAAAACTCTGATTCCTTATTTCATTAACCGTATCGGTGTCTTTTTCATCAATGGGAAATTGTTGTTCATAATAATTCTTTAATATCTGATAATGTTGATTATATTGTTCGAGAGTAATTTCTTCTCCATTTACTTCACCAATAACTTGAGGTGTTTCTTTTTTACAACCTGCTGCCATAGTAGTGATTAGAACAATCAAACACAATAAAATCAATAATGATTTTCGGTTCATTATTATTTCCTCCTCGTACCATTATTTATCACAAGGGCATGCAAAAGCAAAGGATTCGCTGTTATGTGAATTTCTCCTCTGTATTTCAATGCTTACAAAATACCAGTTATCAAGTCTACAAGTCAAGCTATGTCAGTTACAATCCCTTCTTTCTTCAGATCAATATGTTATGGTGCCATATTTATACGGTATTATTCTTGTCCTGTTCGGTCATATTATTATTACATTCGGTCATTTTTTCGGTTTATTAGACATTTATGTCTTATGCTCTTCTTAAGAGTACTGGGCCCTATAACAGGATTGTATCGTGTTATATCCCATGTTTGTAAGGCTAACACCTTATAAATATATTCACAGCAGTTTGTTATTGTGAACACAATTACAAAAGATGACGCTTACTATGCCCAATATGGCTAAAGACCCTATATATAGTGCAAAGTGTAACAAGCGAATTGAATAGCCGGGTAATTCATACTACAATAATAGTGACAATAAGTACGGAAACTTAATACGGAGGGAGGAGGTACAATGAAGTATATATCTGTTGTAGTTCCGGAGGATATTGATCGGGAACTCCGGTTTGCATGTGCCGACCAGGCAACCACAAAATCACGGCTGGTTCGAAAACTGATAGAAAATTATCTGGAAGATTGGCGTTTACAATTTGAGGGTAAAGGCGGACAGATAATTGGTTTGGATGACGAAGAACCGGAAGATTCCAAATAACTCCCTAATGGAACTAAAAAAGAAACGGGAAAACTTAACCAGGCACATTATATGCCTGGTTCTTCTTTTGCCAGTTAATTGCATGTTAAATTATTTGGATTTTAAAATAATACATTTCCTATTCTCACTTTCCTGATAACCACCTCTGGAAAACACTGAATTATCCATGTTTTCTCTTAATTAATAATTAAAAAGATTCAGAATATTGTCTCTGGACGCATTCTGGCTGGATATTCTCACCTATGCTTTCATTTATGCAAAATATCTGCCATTTGCACTTGTAGTTTTTCACATATTCACATGTTATTATATTATTAACATCACATGTTGTTAATATGTGAAAAAAGGAGGGGTAGCGATGACTGGATTACTGGCTGCACTGGCAATAGGTCTGGTTTTCGTTAGTGGCACCGTTAGCATGTTGGTAGTATTTAAAAATGTTTATCTGGAATCTTAAGGTTAACGAGGGGTTGCAAAAAACGGGTTTGAAAGGGGGAAATGTATTATGACGGAACTTCAACAAGCTTTCCTGTTTTACACATTTGTTTATTTCCTCGCCAAAGGAGCAATCTGTGTGGCATTTTATATAGCCACAGTAATAATTGAAAAGCACGCTCGTCAGAAACATGCTATGTTAAAGATTTATCTGAAAAAGAAAAGACAGGACGAAGCAGTTCGATGGGCAGGTGCCTATAGTCAATATAATCGTAAATGCCAGCAACTGGAACAAGCCAGCTAATCCGGATTTAATTCCGGATTTTTTTTGGGCAGAATTCTTATCTCTGTCTCTGTGGCAAGCGCAGCTATAATACGCCTGCTGGCATAAGTTTGTGTTTACATCCGGGCAAAGCTTTTCCTACCAGTTTATAAAACCTTCGATTACTCCCAGGATAAATAGCAGATAGAAAAGTCCTCCCATTAAAAGCATTCCAGCCGTTATATGTTTTTTGCGCAATAACTCTATATAAATAAATAATGCTGAAGTCAGAGCTAACCCGGCAGATAATAAGGCCCCTGCTGATAACTGCCAGTTAGTAAGAAATATTCCTATAGCCGGTATCAGAGAACTCTGAAATACCATAGCTCCGGTTATGTTTCCTAATGCCAGGGTATCCTTTTCCCTTGATACCCAGATAACACTGTTAAATTTCTCCGGCAATTCAGTAGCGATAGGGGTAATAATTATAGCTAGAATAAAGACCGGAACTGCATATAAGGCGGCAACTTCTTTAACTGAGTCTACAAACAAATTTGCTCCCAGAATAATAAAGGCCAAAGCCATTGATACCTGCAACAGAATTATTAATAAATGCGGATTTTCCTGTCTACGGGCAAAATAGCACGGCGGGATATCTTCATCATGATTGGCATCGCGTTCCTCTTTGAGCATAACAAAAACATAGATAAAATAAGCAACTATCATTAAAACTGCCACCACTAACTGCATGATTCGCAAATTAGCGGGGAAAAGTCCGGTTAATACAGCCGCCAGATAAACCACGATAAAGAAACTTAAATCGCGAGCCATAGTAGAATAATCAGCTACTACCTTAATTCCATGTCTGCGTCGGCGGCGAAATAAAATAACTGCTGCTCCGGTAACAAACATAGCCAGAGTAGATAACATTAATGGCGCTCCCAGTATGGCACCAATTCCTATTTCATGGCCAACACCGTTATTGCCGAATACTATAGCAATAATAGGTATAATGGTTTCGGGCAAAGCTGTGCCAACTGCTGCTAATACGCTCCCTACTGCCCCTTCCGATAAATCCAGTTTTTTACCCAGCCATTCTACTCCATTTACAAATACTTCAGCACCAACCAGGATAATTCCCAGGCTGACAACTAACAGACCAATACTGCTCATAATATGTTTTATCCCCTCTTTTTTAAAGGTTCAATGGTATAACTCTATGCTTGCGCCTCTCAAAGCATATCATAGAACGATAACCGATTTTATTCAATAATTCAACACAATTTACTAATTCCTCACCAACCTGTTCCGGATTATGGGCATCAGACCCCAGCGTAACCGGTATATTTAATCTAAACATTTGTTCTATAATTTGTTGGGAAGGGTATATTTCCTTTACCGGTTTTCTCAGTCCGGCACTATTTATCTCTACTACTAATCCTGCAGCTTTAATCTTTTTTAATACTGGTTCAGCCCAGGCATAAGCCGATTTTTTCATGGGGTTGTGTCCCCATATCTTTATTAAATCCAGATGACCGATAATATCGAAAAGGCCTGAATCAGCAGTTTGTACGATCAGGCTATAGTATTGCTCAAAAATGCTGTCGATGTTGCCGGATTCAAATTTATCTTTATAATCAGGATGATCAAAACCCCATCCTTCTATGTAATGAACTGAACCAATCAGAAAATCCCATGGTGCGGACATTATTATGGAATGTATATATTTTTCGCGGCCGGGGATAAAATCTATTTCCAGCCCGGAACGAATTTTAATATCCGGATTATCCCGCTGCATGCTCTTAAGTAAATTAAAATCAATTTTTTGCCAGTATTCATCGTGTTCCAATAAACCAATTTCTGACAAACCGGCTGCATGTGCCTGTCGTATATACTTATAAATTCGCTGACTGGTAAATTCATATTCGTCATGGCCTGTCACATGAACATGATAATCAATTAACACCTTATTCCTCCTGACATTTCCTTCTGGTCTCAATTGTAATCACTAATAAACTGCTTAATCAAGCTATTTTCATGGAAAATGCAGGTTGCATTCCCCTTTGGGTTATACTAGAATTGTAAAATGTAAATGGGATTCCCCTGCCTATACTCAACCTGACATTATGATTTCGGCAGTGGAATCAAGTGGTTATAACATATACAAGGAGGGAACTCTTACAACTTATGGCCAATATTGTTGCATTTAAAGGGCTTCGTTATAATCCGGAAAAGATAGCCAACCTATCCTCAGTTGTTACTCCCCCATATGATATTATAGACGAAACGGCCCAAACCAAGTATTATGCTGAACATCCGGCTAATATTATCCGTCTGGAATTGGGTCTGACTTTTCCTCAGGATACGCCAAGCAATAACCGCTATACCCGGGCAAAAAACTATATTGAAAAATGGTTGGAAGAAGAAATACTTTTGCCGGAACAACTGCCATCTCTGTACTTATATGAACAGGAATTCCTGATTCAGGGCATGAGGACTGTGCGTACCGGTTTTGTATGTGGATTAAAGGTAGAACCTTACGAGCAGGGTACTGTTTTGCCTCACGAAGAAACCTTGTCCAAACCCAAGGCTGACCGGTTACAATTAATGCGTGCCACCAAATCTAATTTCAGTTCCATATTTGGCCTATATTCAGATGAAAAAAGGACTGTCGAACTTATACTTAAAGAATCCATAAAAGGAAAGCTCCCTGACATTGATATCGTGGATGAAGCTAATGAAACCCATAGAATTTGGGTAATAAATAATCCCGAGGTTATACAGGCGGTTCTATCTTTTATGGCTGATAAACAAATTTTTATTGCTGATGGCCATCACCGTTATGAAACTGCACTTGAATATGCTTCCGAAATGCGTGAACATGGATTACCGGATTATGATTATGTATTAACTACCCTGGTTAATTTGTTTGATGAGGGATTACTGGTATTGCCTACTCATCGTGTCGTGGGAAATATTAAAAGTTTCAGCAGTGCCAAGCTTCTTAAGGAGTTAAATAAATTATTTGATATTGATACTTACCCTGATAAAAATCATCTTGATGAGTTTATTAACGAACTTAAACTTCGTGGTACTAAACAACCTGTTTTCGGCATGTATGTTGATGAAAATCTTTATCTATTACAACTAAAAGACCCTCAGACGCTCGAACAATATCTGCCCCGGGAACGCTCAGATGCCTGGAAGAATTTAGATGTTGCCATACTGGACCATATGATTCTTGATAATATAATGGGAATTGGTGCCCAGGAACGCAAAAACCAGGACAACCTGGCTTACAGCCGCAGTGAACAATGGGTAATCGAGCAAATAGATAATAAACAATATCAGGTTGGGTTTTTAATTAATGCCACCGGAGTTGATGAAATAGTGGCTGTAGCTCAGGCCGGGGATAAAATGCCACAGAAATCTACCTATTTTTATCCCAAACTTATTACCGGTCTTATCATCAATAACCTGGATATTCGTTAATTTCAGACCACAAAAAAGCTTGCATCAAAACGGGCAAACAAAAAAGGTGAATAGCTGTATTTTTTATAACAGCTATTCACCTTTTTGACGCTCTTAAAAGCTTAATTTTACAGTTTAAACATAACAGGACATACCACCATCAATAATAAAAATGTTTCCCGTCAGCCAGCGGGAATCATCAGAAGCAAAGAATATGATACTGCCGTCCATATCTTCCGGATATCCCACCCTTTTCATCGGGAAGAGGCGATTTAATTTATCCATTTTACCCGCTGCCTCCAGGCGGTCAATTTCCGGCTGCATCATTGGAGTTACAATGTGAGAAGGGCATAAACAATTTACCCTTACAGCCGGTCCGATTTCAGAAGCCAGAGCTCTGGTAAATTGAACTACACCACCCTTCATAGCGCAATAGGCAGTAGAATATTTGCCTCCGAAAACTCCCAATATTGATGAAACATTAATAATACTCCCCCCCTCATTCTTTTGCATGAGAGGAAGCATAACCTGCGAAACTGCAAACACACTGCGTAAATCTACTTTATATAGATAATCAAGTTCATCGAGGGTTGTATCCAGAAAAGGTTTCCGTAGTCCGGAGCCGGCATTATTAACCAATACATCCAGGCGACCCCATTCTTTATCAATTATATCCCTTATCTGTTCCAGATCAGCCTGATCAGTAACATCACCGGCAAAATATTGGGCAATTCCGCCTGCAGATTCAATCTCTCTTACAGTTTCCTGCAATGGATCCGGACGGCGTCCCATAACTAATACCCTGGCACCTTCTTTGGCCAGAGCAATAGCGGCTGATTTCCCAATTCCGGTTCCCCCGCCGGTAACAAAAGCTACTTTCCCTTCCAACTTCATCTTTTTCCACTCCATTCCATTATTTTTTTCCCGACCCGAAATATAAATTATAATTTAAAATTCCACAACTGGCTGGTAAAATCCTTTTGGTCGGTATTTATGATATTTCAGCCTAAATTAATATTCTTCATAAACAATTCCTGAAATTGAGGTTCCAGAGCTAAATCTATATATTTGATACGCTGCTGGAAATCTGCAGCCCGTCTGGCATTATCTTTATTCAATAAAGCAGCAATTGCCCCCGTCATAGCCGCATTGCCCAGCAGTTTTACTCTGGATGGCAAAACTGGCGGCAATAATCCTGTTTCAATAGCGTTTAATACATCAACTGCCTGACCAAATGCACCGGCCAGATAAATATACTCTAAATCCTGCCAGGTCATTTGAGCTCTGTTTAATAATATATCGATGCCGGTACGAATAGCTGCTTTAGCCAATTGCACCTGCCTGATATCTTCTATAGTAAAAATAACTCTCTCAGCACCATATCCGCTGTTATCAGTCAGCAAAAATCCATTTACATATAAAGGATAATTTTCTCCCTTTTCAGTTACTGCTCCTGATTGATCAATGTAACCAACCCTGAGCAAAACTGCCAGCATATCTAAAATTGCTGACCCGCAAATGCCGCGGGGTACTCCAGAACCCAGAACATTAAACTGGATTTCTTCTGTTTCCGTAAGCCAAATCCGATCTATAGCACCGCTGGCGGCCCTCATTCCGCAACTTATATTGCCTCCTTCCAGAGCCGGACCGGCAGCAGCTGATGTAGCCCACATAGTCTTTCCATCAGCCAGAATGATTTCACCATTAGTTCCAATATCAATAAAAAGATATCGTCTGGCGCTGGTGGGCAGGACTAATAATCCCGCCACTGCATCGGCCCCCACAAATCCCCCTGCCTGAGGAAGTATCCGGACAGGGGCTTGTCCCCCGGCCTGCAATCCTAATGCAGCTGCAGGCATTTCCAGACCGTCCAGAAATAATCCTGCATAAGGGGCAGAAGCAAAACCATTTACCTTAAGATTCATAAACAGATGCAGCATCACCGGATTACCCACCACGGAATAACAATAAACATCATTCCCGCCAGCATCAACCGGTTTTAAAACATCTTCAATCATGCTGTTAATATTATTCAGTAAAATCTGATGTAATTTTTCCAGGCCGTCCTCTTGTTCCAAACAGTAACTTACGCGACTGATAATATCAGCACCGTAAATCCTTTGCATATTAGTCTGTGATATTACCCCTGCTACCTGGCCATCAACCAGATCAATTAACGAAACCAATAAACTGGTAGTTCCCAAATCCAGTGCAATTCCATAAGCAGGTTTTTCATTTCGCCCGGCATGCAACAAATACTTATTATCCAATATCAACCCGATTAACTCCAGTGAAGGACGGCCTTCCCGATCCAATCCGGCTAACTCGTTCAGATTATCAACGGTAAGCTTAAACTCCAAGTCCGGCAAAACCTGACGAATGCGCTGATAAACAGGTTGGGGATTTTGCTTGTCCAGACCAGGTATAAAGAATCTACGATACTGGGCTGCCTTTTGGCCGGTTATTGTTTTAGCTGTTGAATTTAGAGATATATCATCTGTCATATAGGGAAGCTGCACATCTACCGTTCCCATTACCCGGGCATAACAGGCCAGTCTTTCTCCGCTGCTTAATTCATCCGGTAATAATTTAGCTTTTTCTTCCTCAGTAATAGGACTTATTTCACCGGATACACGCACCTTGCATTTTCCGCAGGTCCCCCTGCCGCCACATTCAGTTGTAAAACCTGAAACCGAAATGGCCAGTACCTCCCAGAGATTTTTGCCAACTGGTACCCATTGTGAGTAACTGATGCCATCAGCAGCTATTAAATTTACTTTAACCTGTTCCTGCATTGATTTATTCTCCTGTTAATACACATAACACAATATCTTTAAAAATAACAAAAAGGCGGCTATAAGCCGCCCATTCCGTCCATTATTATTCAGCTTTAGTCTCTGCCATCAGAGCAAAGGCAAAAATAAATACCCATATTAACGATACCAAAAGTGCATTGGTAGCTGTAGACCAGTTGTTACTTTCTACAATAGCTTTATTTCCCATTGAATAATAAACATTGAATCCGACCATGCCAATTCCGGTAAGAATATAAATAATCTTTTTCGTCCCTGCGGAAAGTTCAAATTTCTTTGCCCAGCTGCAAAACTTAAGAAAAATAAAAATTCCCAGCAATACCACCAAAAGAACAACCAGCGGATTGGAAAACAGGCCCAAACCTCCCGCTGATGCCGAACCAAAAATTGCCAACACTCTTTCACCCCCCTCTTAGCAGTTTTAAATATTGTATTACTTTTGCCAGGGCAATACAAGAATACAAAGGGTTCCCTCTCCTACTTGTCAAGTATTCTATATTAATATTATATTTCCTGCCTGTAAAAAAATAATAATTAACTTAAAAATGCAAAGAGTCTTTCTGACTTTACAGCAACGCCTTACTCATATATAATGACATAGCATAATTAATAAATAAAGTAAGTAAATCGGATAGTCGCAGGCTGTAACCAGTCTGAGGAAAGTCGGAGCTCCACAGGGCAGGGTGCTGGATAACGTCCAGTGGGGGTGACCCCAAGGAAAGTGCCACAGAAACAAACCGCCCGGCACTCAAAAGAATTTAATCTGCCGAAATTAATCTAAAGCTGGCAAATTTGTACCGCTTTAATCATTAGATTTTTTTGAGTGCCGGGTAAGGGTGGAACGGTGAGGTAAGAGCTCACCAGCATTTAGGTGACTAAATGGCTAGGCAAACCCCACCTGGAGCAAGACCAAATAGAGGAACCATGGAATAGCCCGTTCCGTTCCCGGGTTAGGTCGCTTGAAGTACCAGGCAACTGGTATTCCAGATAGATGACTATCAATAACAGAACTCCGCTTACAGATTTACTTACTTATAAAAAATATAGATAACCAGAAGTGTTTTACAGATATGCACTTCTGGTTTTTTTATTTACCCTTGAACTTATGGTATATTATTATATGGGGGGAAGTTGTTCTTTTTGCTATGACTTAGGGGGGGTAATAGCATGGAAATTAATGACCGGGAAATGCTTAACATTGTTGAACATATGATAGATAATCCATATATGGGAGTTATCTATGTCAATGCCAATTGTGAAATATTGGTAGTAAATGAAACTATCGCTGAAATATTAGGTATAAAAGCAGATGTTTTACTGGGCAAAAATATTAAAGAAATCATTCCGGGCTCAAGATTACCAGAAACAATAAAAACCGGCGAGACCAATCTTTGTGAATTATGCATTGTAAACGGTCAAAAATTGATATCTATGCGGGTACCAATTTATAATAACGGTGAAATAATAGGCGCTATGTCCAAAACCCTGTTCCTGGATATGTCTACTGCCCGTAATATGGTTGAATTGATTGAACCGGTTAATCCACCTGCGCCCGTATCATCAAATAAGTTTTGCTGCAAATATTGCCTGGCAGATATTATCGGCAATAATAATAAACTTTGCCAGGCCAAATCTCTGTCCCTGCAAGTAGCCAACAATAACTCCAATGTTCTTATTATTGGAGAAAGCGGAACCGGGAAAGAACTATTTGCCCATGCCATTCATAATGCTGGACACCGTAAGGATTACCCTTTTATACGCATTAATTGCACCTGTATACCTGAGAACCTACTGGAATCTGAACTGTTCGGTTATGAAGAAGGTGCTTTTACCGGCGCCCGCAAGGGAGGAAAAAAGGGGAAATTCGAACTGGCTGAACGGGGCACTATTTTCCTGGATGAAATCGGCGAGATGCCTCTAACCATGCAAACTAAACTGCTTAGCTTTCTGCAGGAAAAAGAATTTGAACCGGTTGGGGCTAATTATACCATCCAATCCAACGCCCGTGTCATTGCTGCTACCAATACTGATTTGGAAAAAGCCGTAGCCGAAGGTAGATTCCGTGAAGACTTATATTATCGGTTAAATGTAGTTTCTTTGATGCTGCCTCCTTTGCGGGATCGAATAGATGATATCTCTCTGTTAACTGAATTTTTAATAAAAAAGCTTAACCGACAGCTATTAGCTAACATCGATGGCATTGATACTGAAGCTCTCAAGTTATTGGAAAAGTATTACTGGCCGGGTAACATTCGTGAACTGGAAAACTTATTGGAAAGAGCTATCAATCTTGCCCTTTTGGAATGTGAAATACGGCTGATTCCAAATCATTTTCCTACTTTAATAGGTAATAAGACTCAATCAGAAACCACCCTATCCTTAAATGAAGCAGTAGAGAATCTGGAATATCAATTAATAATGAGAACTCTGCATTCCAATAATAATAATAAGACTTTAACCGCCAGAATGTTGGACATTCACCCTTCCGTATTGTACCGGAAATTAAAAAAATATAATTTGGCATAAGCCGGGCAAATTTGCATTACTATAAACCCTTATTCTTCTAACTTCACAGAGCTCATTGCAAATATGCAAACTGATATTGTTAAACTGCAATAAATTTTAACTGTTTTGTATCTTACCAGAAACGCATCCTCTCATTTTGAGAGACATGCGTTTTTTATTGGATTTCTGTTCTCACCCCTTCTCCTACCCTGATTTACTGGAAGTGCTCTCTCTCATATTGCGAATATTCAGATATCGGTTAATTTGCCTAAACAATCTCAAATGTCTATATATTCGAATTTTTCTGTTATTAGAAATAATGGCATAAATCTTGCTAGATAATAAATACATTAAAGGGGGGTGATATTGGCTGATTAAACTTTATTACTTTTGCGCAGTAATCCCAAAATAGAGAGAGTGGATATTGCGTAACCATTAATTACAGGTTTGTGTTGATCCCCATACCATCAATAGATTAGAGATAGAAAGTATTTTGAAGCTTTTTTTATGGAGGAAAGGAGTTGATATTTCAGTGAATGAAGTCGTAATTGTAAGTGCATGCAGAACTGCTATAGCTAAGTTTATGGGTAGCCTTAAGGATGTTTCCGCCAAAGAGCTGGCCATCATTGCCGGCAAGGCAGCTATTGACCGTGCAGGGATTCCGGCGGATATAGTGGACGAAATAGTAGTAGGTCAGGTTTATCAGCACATGCAGGGGTCATTGGGTTCCCGCCAGATTGCTATGGCAGTCGGACTGCCCGTAAGCAGCAATGCATGTAATGTTAATCAAAACTGTGCTTCGGGAATGAGAGCCCTGGAAATTGCCTGTAATAATATTGCCCTGGGTAAAACCGATATTGGTCTGGTAATCGGTGTGGAAAACATGACCAATACCCCCTATTTACTCCCCAAAGCCCGCATGGGATATCGTATGGGACCTGGTAGCATTGAGGACAGCATGATTCATGATGGTCTGTATGATGGAATGGTACCAGGTCATATGGGTATTACCGCTGAAAATATTGCTGAACAATACGGAATTACGCGTGAAGATTGTGACCAACTGGCAGTAATGAGTCATCAAAGAGCTACGCGGGCAGTTCAGGAAGGTATATTTAAACGGGAAATAATCCCGGTTGAAATCAAGAGTAAAAAAGGTGTTACCCTGTATGAAACTGATGAACACATGATTCCTGATGCTAACCTTGAAGCTATGGGCAAACTGCCTTCCGCTTTTAAAAAAGGTGGCGTAGTAACCGCAGCTAATGCTTCAGGAATTAATGATGCCGCTGCAGCTGTAGTAGTTATGTCCAAACAGAAGGCTGAAGAATTGGGCATTACTCCCCTTATGAAAATGCTTACCATTAGTGCCGAAGGTGTAGACCCCAAAGTGATGGGCCTCGGACCCGCAGTTGCAATTCCCAAAGCTTTAAAAACAGCCGGATTAAAATTTGAAGATATCGAATACTGGGAAATTAATGAGGCTTTTGCGGCCCAGTTCCTGGGAGTCGGCATTATGCTCCAGCAGGATTTCGGTATAAATCTTGACATGGACAAATGCAATCATAACGGTTCCGGTATTGCATTGGGTCACCCGGTAGGCTGTACTGCACTCCGTATCATAGTATCTCTGTACTATGAGATGGAGCGTCTGGGGCTTACCGTAGGAGGCGCCTCCCTGTGCGTTGGTGGAGGACCTGCACTTGCCTCTTTGTGGACCAGAGATATATAAAGGTTTGCAAACTGCCAAATTTATGCCGGAATAATTAAAATCGTTTCCGCTAAGCTATATTTTTTGTGATTATGAGGAGGAGAAACTATGACTGCCAATTTTGCATATATGAATACGAGGGATCTGGAGTTTATTATTCAGGAATGGCTTCCCAGTGAAAGAGTTTTTAATTATGAAAAATTTAGAGATTACTATTCCAAGGAAGATATACGGGCTTTTCTGGCACCAATTTTAAAAATGGCCAAAGAAGTAGTAGAACCGACCAATACGGATGGTGACCAGAATCCGGTAAGATTAGTCAATGGTAAGGTTGAGCTGCCCAGAAGCTTTGGGCCGTTGTTTAAAAAACTGCAGTCAGAAGGCTGGGGTACCAGCAATATAGACCGGTCTGAGGACTCCTATGTAATGCCTCATCTGCTAAATGGAGCCGTAATGGAATTGTTATGTGCTGCCAATCCTACTTTTTATCCCTATATTTTGCTGACCAGCGGTTCAGCCGATTTGATACAAACATTCGGCACAGAAGAAGTAAAAGAAATGTTCTTATCCAAAATGATGGACGGTACCTGGGCCGGCACCATGTGTCTGACTGAACCCAGTGCCGGTTCCGATGTAGGAGATATTCTCTCCAAAGCCTATCCAACTAATGAACCCGGAATTTTTAATATTAAAGGTCAAAAAATATTTATCACCGGTGGTGATAATGACTTTACTGAAAATATCATTCATCTTTACCTGGCCCGTGTAGAGGGAGCCAAAGCTGGCACCGGAGGGATTTCATTGTTTGTAGTCCCCAAATTCTGGGTTAATGCTGATGGCAGCCTTTCCGATAATGATGTCATTACGACCGGTGTAGAGCATAAACTGGGTCAGCATGGTTCCTGTACCGCTGCCCTGTCTTTTGGTGAGAATGGCAATTGCCGCGGCTGGTTGCTGGGTAAGAACCCGCTGGAAAATGAAGGGCGCGGAGAAGGTATGGTACAAATGTTCCAAATGATGAACCTGGCCCGCATGGAAACCGGACATATGGCCCATTGCTGTGTTGCCAATGCCTTTTATAATGTCCGTGACTATGCCCGGGAAAGAATTCAGGGCAGACCTTTTACCAACCCACGCGGTGATAGAACTGCCATAATCAATCACGAAGATATTCGCCGTACGCTGATTATGGGCAAGGCTCATACCGAAGCATTCCGGGCTATGATAATGAAAGCCATGTTCTACTTTGATGTTCGTGAACATGATCCTGACCCGCAGGAAAAGGAAAAGGCCCAGCAATATCTGGATGTAATTACACCTTTATGTAAAGCCTACCCCAGTGATGAGGGCTGGTGGCTTTGTGGTGAAGCTATTCAGGCTTACGGAGGATACGGATTTTGTGAAGAGTATCCGGTAGCCCAGATTGCCCGCGATATTAAGATCTATTCCATTTGGGAAGGAACCAACTTTATTCAATCCATGGATCTAATTGGTAGAAAGATGGGTATGGGAAGAGGAGCAGTATTCGCCTCCTTCCTTTCCGAAGCCAGGAATTTTTCCACTGAAAACCGTTATACGACTGGATTGGAAAAAGAATTCCGCAATCTGGACAGAGCCCTGGTAAGCGCTGACAAGATGCTTACCTGCCTGGTAGACTTCCGCAATAATAATCCCACTATGATACCAGTCTTTGGGCGGCGGGTATTAACCGCTATATCCCAGCTGCATTGTTCACATTTACTGCTGGATATGGCCTGCGTTGCTCAACAGAGAATAAATGAAGTAGGTATTGAACATCATGATTATAACTTCTATGTAGGAAAAATCGAAGCTGCCAAATGGTACCTGCGCAATGTCACTCCCAGCATTGAATATACTTCCCATATTATTTGTGACCGGGATAGCTCAGCTCTTGATATACCCCTGGAGGCTTTTGATTATTAATATTTAGTTTCATGTACAAGGCAGGAGTTCAACACTCCTGCCTTATTTTTATCATTAAATTTTTATTAAAACCATCAGGTTAATTCTGTTAAAAGTCAGGAAGAGTCCGTTTCAAGATTTAACTACTAATCTCCTTAAATATTTTCAACCTCACAGCCGACTTACTCTTTAAATCCGATTGGTGCGACGCCAGATATTCATGCGGGTTGCTTCCTGAATCAGCTGGTCACGAAATTGCGGATGGGCTATTTCTATTAACATCTCCGCCCTTTCCCAGGTAGGTTTACCTTTGAGACGCGCTTTGCCATATTCAGTTACGACAAAATCTACGGCTGTACGCGGAGTAGTAACAATACTGCCTGGAGTCAATATAGGAGCTATACGGGAGTGTATTTCTCCATTACGATCTTTAAAGGTGCTGCTCAAACACAAAAAGCTTTTGCCGCCCTTTGAATACCAGGCGCCGGTTATAAAATCCAGTTGTCCGCCTGTCCCTGATATATGGCGGGGGCCTGAACTTTCTGAAGATATCTGACTGAATAAATCTACCTGAACTACATTGTTGATTGCTACCACGCGGTCATTCATGGCGATAACTTTGGGATTATTGGTATATTGACCACAATGACTGGCCATTAAAGGATTCTGTTCCATAAAATCGTAGGTCTTGCGGGTTCCCAAAACAAAGGAAAAGGCAATTTTACCCCGGTCAGTTGTCTTATATTTTCCGGTTGCTATTCCTTCCTGAAATAAACGGGTCATCGAATCGGTATACATTTCAGTATGAATCCCCAGGTCTTTTAAACCCGCCTCACATAATAATTCTCCCAATAGATTTGGTAATGCCCCTATTCCTAATTGCAGACAGGAACGATCACCTATTTCCTCCAAAATCAGCCTGGCCATTTTTTGATCTGCTTCCGTCGGTTGTTTTGCAGGCGGAAGCTCAAACAAAAGCGTATTGTTGCCTTCAATAATATAATCAACCATGGAAATATGTACTGAATCCTCAGAACCTCCCGGTATCCGGGGAATATTTTCATTAATTTCCAGAATAACCTTGCGGGCCTTCAGGCAACCTTCAAAACTATATGTGTTGGCCGGACCAAAAGAGAAAAAACCATATTGATCCATCGGGCTGACCTGTTGAACAAAATAATCAATTCGAAAAGCTTCATTGGAAATAACATCCTGCAACTGACTGAATTGAATAGGCATATAGAACATATTACCCTGATCATGCAGCCTCCTGTCCTGAACACCAAAAAACCAGTTATTGCAGGTGAATTTTTCCGGCCCCTGTAAAGGGGTTTGCATTATTGGTTCAGGCATGCTACCGCAACAGTAAATTTGCACATTATTAATTTCCTGCCCTCGTTTAGCCAATTCATTGTCAAATTCGACCGGACGGCCTAAAAAGGGCGCATAAAGCAAAACATCACCCGATTGAATCAGTTTTGCCGCCTGGTCAGCACTAACCAGCTTGTCCCGATATTGAGATTGAAAATCCTTATTCAAAATATAACCCCCCCTATTAAAAAATCACCGGTATGAGAGTTTTGCATACATAATTAACTTTTCTTTTAATTATCATGTTAACTTTTATAATGTCATCCTGTGCGTTAGCAAAGCATCATTAATAGCGACCCGGCACTCAGAGTTAGTAATTTAACATTAACCCAGTTCATAATCGAGCTGAGTGCCAGGAGCATTGTAGTCCCTGAGGGGGAATCTACGGCATTTACGAGACTCCCCCTGAGGGAATACACCCTTGGGTACCACTGATACATCCTTCCGGGTGTGATTAATGTTGCTTCGCTATCGCAGTATTGAAATATTTATTGAATTATGCAAACTCTCATTAATAATAAGATTGTAAACATAGATTAAATCAAAAGAAACAGGGGTATGCAAAAATTACATACCCCTGTTACCAACTAAAAATAGTTTCAAAGACTATTTTTTCTTCGTGCCCTTTGTAGCCTTGCCGGTAGTCGTCTTCTTAGTCTTTTTGTCAGCTGCTACCGCTTCCTTTAAGGACTTTCCAGGCTTAAATGCAGGGACTTTGGTGGCAGGAACATTAATTTCTTTGCCAGTTGCCGGACTGATAACTTTTCTTTCTTTCCGGTCACGCACCTCAAAACTTCCAAAACCAATGATCTGTACTTTGTCTCCCTTGGCAAGAGCCTGCTGAATCGTCTCTACCATAGCATCCAGTGTCTTGGCAGCGTCTTTTTGCGTAATCTCAGCTTTCTCTGCTAACGCTTTGACAAGTTCCGATTTGTTCACTACATAGTCCTCCCTTTGCATTGAAATTAGAAACACTATTTTACATTCCCCAAAAAATCGGCAAATCCTGCTATAAACCTAAAATTTTTATAATTTTTTTTAAATTATGCTAATTTTTTAAGCGGATATTGATAGTTTACCAAGGTTATCCGTAAATTATTCATGTAATCCCATTATTATGGCGTTTACCAATTAATATAAAATATCCCGGAATTTAATCAATAATTTCTAAAATCTGAATACTACGGTCGGTTGCCAGATTGTAATATTTATCCTTCACTTTTACTATCGGTCGTGTCGGTTGGGATGGGTCAACAAAGATAACTACCCCAATTTCATTATTGGATAGAAGCACTTCATTGCCGATATAAAAATTGGCAATTTTATCATAGAATATTTTGCTAATACGCGGGTCCAGTCTTCCAAAAGACTCCTCCCATAAAATTTCTGCTGCTACATAGGGTGAAGATCGGGTCGAATAGCTGCGGGTGGAAGTAATCGCATCATAAACATCTGCCACTGCTACCACTGAGGCATGAAAATGAGCATTATAACCTTTGTTGCCCATCGGATAACCCGAACCGTCTGCCCGCTCATGATGTAAAAGTATGGCATTGGCAATATCATAATTTACCTCGGGATTCTCAATTGCCATTTGATAGCCAAGTTTAGGATGTTTTTTAATCTCGTTAAACTCTGTTTCCGTTAATTTGCCGGGTTTATTCAAAATATCATCACTTATAAAGACCTTGCCCAGGTCATGTAATAAGCCGGCCGTACCTAATTCCTTGATGGTCTTTTCATCACATTTCAGCCAGCGGCCAATTAGTATGCTTAACATAGCCACATTTACGGAATGTGTAAACAGATAATCATCTTTATCCTTCATCAGCCGCATCTGACGAAACAAATCATTCTCATCAAACACCTGATTAAACAATATATCAGTAGTCTGGCAGATTTCCTCCATATCAAGAGGTTTACCCAATTTGGCTTCCAGCATAAACGACCTGACTACATGCAGGGAGTGCTGATATACTTCCGGGAAAGGTTTTTCAGAGCGGGGACGGACAGTATTTTCGTTGATATATACTTCGGAAATATTGCGGGCAGCGAGGCTATCCAGATGCTCTATATTAATTACGGTACCTCGGGGCAGCAAAAGTTTTGAATCATAACTGTACAAATCTTTTCCTAACTTGGCACCCGGTTTTAAATTACTAACCTTTATTTTTAACATTGGTCTTTTCACCTCCACTGCTTCTTAACCAGATTAATTCTCCGTATAATTGTTATTTCCCTGCTAAATTAAAAAATGTCATTATATAGTTTTTATAGCCGGTGAGATATACAGGTTGTCAACCGTTATCTCGTTTCCCTGCCGTTTACATTCCTGTTGCAACAACTCTTTCAGATGACTGACTATGAATTCTTCGGTTTCCTGGTGCCCGGCATCAATGATGCCCATCCCCATTTCTTCAGCATCCCGGGCTTCATGATACTTAACATCTCCAGTAATCAGGCAATCGATCTTCTGACGGGCTACCAGCGGAATCATAGCGGCTCCGGACCCGCTGACTACCGCTACATTTTTAATCTTTTTATCCGGATTGCCGGTTATTCTTATTGATGAGATATCCAGTCTGGTTTTTACCTGCTCTGCCAGGACTTTTAAACTAAGCTCCGGGGTTAATATACCTTTACGCCCAAAACTGTAGGTTTGGCCTCCATTTTTTAGCTGTAATAAATCATAGGCTACCTCTTCATAGGGATGTGAAGCATGCATGGCCTCCAATACTTTATTCAAGTCACGCTCCAGACATACAGTTTCCAGCCGAATTTCTTCAACCTGTTCCAATTGCCCCACTTTACCCAAAAATGGATTGGTACCCGTTCCGGGCTTAAAGCTGCCTGTGCCCGGAGATTGGAAACTGCATTCGGAATAACCGCCGGTTTTTCCGGCTCCGGCTGCATGAATAGCTTGTCTGACCTGCTCAATATGCGTAAGGGGAACAAACACTACCAATTTATACAGCGGTTCAACTTCCTCATTACTTAATGGGATAATTTCCTGTAAACCAATTTTTTCAGCCAATAACTGGTTAATGCCCCGCTCAGCCATATCCAGATTAGTATGGGCTGCATACAGACTGATATCATTTTTAATTAATTGAGCAATCAGATTGCCGGGAAAACGATCCACATCAATATTTTTCAGGGGCTTGAACAATAACGGGTGGTGAGTAATAATCAGATTGTATTTTCCGGCTATGGCCGTCTGCATTACTTCGGAGGTTAAATCCAGAGCCACCAGAATCTTATTTACCGGTTGTTGGGCAGAACCTGACTGCAATCCAACATTATCCCATTCCTGAACCAGGAAAAGGGGAAAGTTTCGCTCCATAATGGCAATTATATCTCCTACTTTAACCTGCATATAAAATCGTCTCCAATCCTGCAATTTTTTGTTCTGTTTCTGCCAGCAACTCATTATATTGCCTGGATTTTTGCAAACTATCTCTTAATCTGAAGTACTTATTAAGATGGTATAATAAATAACTTTGATACTGATTGCTTTTTTGTAAAACAATTGGGCCTAATTCCATTTCCAATGGTGACAGGCTATAAGGCTCAGTCCCGGGAACTGCAGCTATTGCTGTAAAATAGCGTTTATTCTCCCTAATTATAACCTCATCAACAATCGGCCATCCCTGGCCGCCTAAAGCTTCCCGTAAAACTGCCGGCCGGCTCATGGGTTGAAATACAAAACGCTTAAAACTGGCTGCCTTTTGCCAATCATTTGCCAATATACCAGTTATAGTGTCTCCCCCCAGACCGGCAATAATTACATTGGCAACCTCACCCGGGCTGAGCGCCTGCAAACCGTCGCCCTTACGAACCTCAATCCTGTCTGCCTGTATACTGTTACCTGCCGATTGAAATGCGTTGGCAAATGGTGCTTCACTCAATTCGGTTGCTATTACCCACTGAACCATACCGGTTTCCACCAAATATCTGGCTAATCCGGCATGATCAGAACCAATATCAGCAGTTGGCTGACCCTTTTCTATGAGGCTGGCAATAGCTTTTAACCTTACACTTTGATTCATTTTTTGAGTTCTCTTTCCTTGATTCATTTTAATCATAACCGTGAAATTTACATAGGGCAAATTTTCCTTTAAAGGTCTTAAATATAAAGAATCCCGACACCTTATATAAAGTATCGGGAGATATTAATAAATTATAAATATAATCGGTTAGATACATGGCAGGTCTTTTAAGCTCTCCTGCAACTCTTTATCCGAAAACTCCACATCTTCAGTATCGCCTGATAAATAACGGTCATAGGAATATAAATCCAACTGGCCATGGCCGCTGAGATTAAATAGAATAGTCTTTTTAACCCCTTCCTGCCTGGCCTTTAAAGCTTCATCAATTGCCACCCTGATAGCATGAGCAGACTCAGGTGCTGGAACTATACTTTCAGTCCGGGCAAATAATACTGATGCTTCAAAAGTCGGGTTCTGTTTAACCGCTACCGCTTCTAACAGCCCATCATGGTATAACTGGCTTACCAGAGGTGATTCTCCATGATAACGCAACCCGCCGGCATGAATACCGGAGGGGGTAAAACCGTGCCCCAGGGTATACATTTTCATTATGGGAGTATATCCGGATGAGTCACCGTAGTCATAAGCAAATACCCCTTTGGTCATGGTCGGGCAGGCGGCTGGTTCAACTCCGATAAGGCGGATATTCTTGCCGGTTAATTTATCAGGAATAAAGGGAAAAGCAATTCCGGCAAAATTACTGCCGCCACCACAACATCCAATAATTATATCCGGATAATCATCGGCCATTTCCATCTGCATACGGGCTTCCTGACCAATAATGCTCTGATGCAGACACACATGGTTTAACACGCTGCCTAACGAATAATTGGTGTCATCCCGTTTCAGTGCATCTTCAACTGCTTCGCTGATAGCAATAGCCAGTGTACCCGGCGTATCAGGGTTCTTTTCCAGTTCCTGGCGGCCACTTTCTGTTAAAGTACTGGGACTGGCCACACAGGTCCCTCCATATAGTTCCATTATGGAGCGACGATAAGGTTTTTGCGTAAAACTCACTCTGACCATATAAATCATGGCTTCAATATCAAAATGTTTACAGGCCAGTGACAATGCCGTTCCCCACTGACCTGCTCCAGTTTCAGTAGTAATGCGCTTTATTCCCTGCTGCTTGTTAAAGAAAACTTGGGGTAAGGCAGAGTTTAATTTATGGCTGCCCACCGGACTGACTCCCTCATACTTATAGTAAATATGACAATCTGTCCCGATGGCTTTTTCCAAATTTCTGGCACGGAATAACGGGGCAGGCCGGTACTGTTTGTATAGTTCCCGTACCGGTTCCGGTATTTCAATATAACGCTCGGTTGATACTTCCTGCATGATTAGTTCCCGTGCAAAAATAGGCTCCAGATCGGACGGAGCTAAAGGTTCATGAGTCCTGGGATTTAAACCTGGTTCCAGGGGATTGGGCATATCAGCCTGAATATTGTACCAGAATTTGGGGATTTTCTCCTCAGGCAAAATGAATTTGGTGATCTCTTCTCTACTCATCTCAACTAATCTCTCCTCTCATTATTTAAAAAATCCTATTTATTTTAACATAGCTATCATCCTTATACAACCAGCTGGCAGACAGTTTGCCTTAGAAAATACCTCGGAAAATATTCATCCGGTTGACCGATGTAATCCGGATAGCTATAATTGATTAACAAGACAAAGGGGAGCTGAGCAAATTCGGCTGAGAGTGGACTGTCCGGTCCTGACCCTTAAACCTGATCTGGGTAATGCCAGCGTAGGGATCAATATTTTTTGTGATTCAATACGACTGAGTACCCTTATGCAGTCGTATTAATTTTTTTGTTTAGGAGGAAGATATAATGGCTGATACAAATCTGAGTCTGCAAATCATACCCCGTGTAGAGGATGAGAGGATTTATCCTGTAGTTGATGAAGTAATCGCCATGATTGCCGCTACTGGATTACCGTATAGCGTAGGCCCTATGGAAACTACTATCGAAGGTAATCTGGAGGTTTTACTGGATATAGTAAAAAAAGCTCATCAAATTTGTATTGAGGCCAACGCCAGGCGGGTTTTTTCGGTAATTAAAATAGACTTCAGGCCGGACGGAGTAAGTATAGATGAAAAAATTCATAAATACCGCTAAAAATAGTTCAGCCATAATTACGCTGGGATTACTTCTGTTGTTATGGGAAAAAGGGGTAAGTTTTTATGAGATACCTGCCTATATACTGCCTGCTCCCACGCAAATATTGGACAGCCTGATAAATCATTACCAATTACTGTTCTATCATACCGGCACTACCCTGCTGGAAGCAATCGCAGGTTTATCGCTGGCAGTAATGCTGGCTCTGATTATCGGGTTTATATTGCACAACCTGCGGGCATTATATACGGCCGTTTATCCTATATTGGTTTTTTCTCAAACTATTCCCCTTATTGTTCTGGCTGTACTGCTGCCTTTATGGTTCGGCTGGGGGATGTTGCCCAAAATAATTATCATCGTTTTAGTGTGCTTTTTCCCCATTGTTATTAGTTTCTTAAACGGTTTGGATCTGGTTGATCCCGACCAGATTAACCTGTTTCGCAGTATGGGGGCATCCAGATGGGCAACTTTTAAAATGGTCAAGTTGCCGACAGCTTTACCGGCTTTCTTTTCAGGGCTGCGCATTTCTGCCACTTATAGCATTATGGCTGCCGTAATCAGTGAATGGGTAGGGGCTCAAAGAGGTTTAGGCTATTACATGACCCTGCAGCAGAAAAGCTTTGCCATTGATCAGGTCCTGGGTGCGGTAGCAGTAATTTGTGCGCTTAGTTACATAATGGTAAAAATAGTGGATTTGCTTAATTTTCTATTAATACCCTGGAACCGTAAATCATTAGTCACCAAACATTATTAATCAAATTAGGCCAACTCGGTAAAAGCCCGATCAATCCCTATAACCCGTTTATTATCAAAGTCTGCTTCATCATAATTTTTTAGGAGGAATCAAAATGAAAAATCGGTTATCCATTTTATTAGTGTTATTGTTGTTAGTTACCCCGCTGGCGGGGTGCCAAAACTCTGAATCTGCAAGCACGGACCAAACTGAAGTAACTGTTATCCTGGACTGGGTTCCCAATACCAACCATACCGGACTGTATGTAGCCCGCGATAAAGGCTTTTATGAAGCTGAAGGTCTTAATGTTAAAATCATCCAGCCTTCGGAAGGCGGCGCTTCAGCACTAATAGCTGCCGGGCAGGGTGATTTTGGTATCAGTTATCAGGAGGAACTAACTATTGCCCGCTCCAAAGGCATCCCGGTAATAGCACTGGCAGCAGTTATTCAGCATAATACTTCCGGTTTTGCTTCTCCAAAGGACCGAAATATAAAAACTCCAAAAGATTTTGAAGGCAAAACTTACGGTGGCTGGGGCTCACCGGCAGAAACTGCCGTAATAAAAGCTTTAATGGACAAATTTGATGCCGATATTAATAAAGTTAATATGTTGAATACTGCAGATACCGATTATTTTACCAGTATAAAAACCGGTACCGACTTTGCGTGGATCTACTGGGGCTGGACCGGAATTGAATCCCAATTGAAAAATATTGACCTTGACTTTATACCCGTTCGTGATGAATACCCGGCGTTGGATTTTTATACCCCGGTTATAATAGCCAGTGAAAGCAAAATAGCTGCTGAACCTTTATTGGTTGAAAAGTTTATGCGGGCTACTACCAGGGGTTATGAGTATACCATCCAAAATCCGGAACCATCGGCTGAAATTCTGTTAAAAGCAATTCCCGAACTGGATCGTGAACTGGTTCTGGCCAGTCAGGCTTATTTGTCCAAAGAATATCAGTCTGATGCCCCCCGCTGGGGTGAAATGAAACTCTCCGTATGGAAAGATTATGCCGATTTTATGTTTAACAACAACTTAATTGAGAAAAATATTGAACCGGAAAAAGCATTCACTAATAAATTTTTACCTGAACGGGAGTAACCAATTTTGGCTCAAATAAGATTGAACTCCATATCCAAAACCATAGATGGATTGCATACACTCGAAAAGGTGTCCATAGAAGCAGCAGCGGGTGAAAGCATTGTAATTTCAGGACCCAGCGGTTGTGGTAAAAGCACATTATTAAATATTGTCGCCGGACTAATCCCTCCGGATGAAGGTCAGGTAATTATTGACGGACAGGATTGGACTAACCACACCGGTCGCGTAAGCTACATGCAGCAAAAAGATTTGCTGTTGCCTTCGCGTACCATTCTGGATAATGTATCAATTCCGCTGGTTTTAAAAGGAATAAGCAAAAAGAAAGCACGAAACCTGGCCCAACAACATATGCAGGAGTTCGGGCTGCCGGGCTTTGAAAATTATTATCCCCGCCAGCTGTCGGGAGGCATGAAACAGAGAGCAGCTTTGCTCAGAACCTATATGTTTGCCAGTGATATACTGCTGCTGGACGAACCATTTGCCTCCCTGGATGCCATAACCAGCAGAAAAATGCAAATCTGGCTGAAAGATTTTGGCAAAAAACATGGTTGTACAATTATATTCGTCACCCATGATATCGAAGAAGCTCTGCTGCTGGCAAACCGTATTTATGTTTTATCTGCCCGCCCGGCCCGGTTATTAAAGGAAATAGTTTTAAACGAAACGACCAATTCAGCTATGGTTAAAGAAGAAATATTAACCATTTTAGATGCTGAAACCGGTGATGGTTATATTTAAATGGCCATAGTCTCCCCGGTTGTTTTTTTAGCGGCCGGTTGTAAACTGTTTTCCCACTTTTTACAACGGTCACCCCAATAAGCCAGAGCTAATCCATCCCGGCGTATGCATACTACTTCACACATATTGGCGCAACCGCTGCATTCCTGGCTTATGGAACTAAATTTGCCCTGAAGTACAAAATCATCTCCTCTGAAACTGGTAGTCCGGCGATTATGCTCAATAACCTCACCGGCCAGATAAGCTGCTCCAATTGCACCCATTACATCATAATGCTCCGGTACCATAACCTGCATACCCAGAATTTTTTCAAAACCCTTTCTAATTCCCTGATTAGCTGCTACTCCGCCTTGAAATACCAGCGGTTCTTCAATTTTTTTGCCTTTGCCTACATTATTCAGATAATTGCGTACCAGAGCCTCACATAAGCCCATGATAATGTCTTCCAATGGGTATCCCATCTGCTGTTTGTGTATCATATCCGATTCTGCAAATACGCCGCAACGACCGGCTATACGAACCGGGCTGGACGAGTCCAGGGCTTTGTCTCCAAACTGCTCAATAGGTACTCCCAGTCGGGCTGCCTGCTGGTCAAGGAATGAACCGGTTCCGGCTGCACATACCGTATTCATGGCAAAATCATTTACAACACCATGTTTTAATATAATCATCTTGGAATCCTGACCGCCAATTTCAATAATAGTTTTAACCTCAGGATATAAATTGGATGCTGCTACCGCATGGGCAGTAATTTCATTTTTTATTACATCGGCACCCAGCATTACCGCAGCCAAAAGCCTTCCACTTCCGGTAGTTCCAACTCCCTTAATCTGCTGGTTTTGGCTCATACCTCTTTTCAATTTACTATAACCGGTGCTGATTGCCCGCACCGGATTACCTTCTGTTCTCAAATAAACTTTTTCATGAATTTTCCCTTGAGAATCCATTAAAACAAAATTACTGCTTACCGAACCAATATCTACTCCCAGTAAAAAGTCCATTTAGAATCCTCCCTCTGATATTATTTGCGGGTAGTGCTGACTGCGGCCAAGCATATCAATAAAAGCCTCCAGGCGTGTACTGATACCAGCCGTACCGGAATGTTCGTCAAAGTACATGGTCATACAGGGTATACCCTGCTCAGTTGATACTTTTCCTAAAATTGACTGAGCTACAATCTCCGGCATACAGGTTAACGGACCAATCTGAATCAAACCATCATATTTTTGTCGGGCAAAATCGACTGCATAACCGATGGTTTCCTGTCCGTGCCCTCCCACCCAGTAATTCAGATAAGGTTCAGCACAACTGACAATATGTTTATGATTTGACTTAATCACCATTCCCTTCAGCAAATGATCGTTAACCCAGTCACTCATGTAAATGGAACGGCTTATCGAAACATTCAACTCTCCAAGTTGACGGATAATATTATAATTGGTACCCGGTTCAAGAATAGTATATACTTCGCCTATCAGGCCAATATTCAGCACCCGATTATTATGCTGTGGTACCTGCTTTATTGCGGTTTCCAGTTCCTGCAGCGTCCGGGTAACTTTCTGTTTGGTATCTGCCTCATCAATTTGCTGAAGACCCTTGTTATATAAATCATTTACCGTTTGTTTGTTCAAAGCCCGACCTAAATAACGCTCATAACACTTTTCCCAATAATCTATAGCTTTAAGTTTATGCCAGGCAAAATTAACTGCTTTTACCATCTGCCATATACTGACCTTTTCACCTATTAATCTCAGTTGGTTAAGCAAATCAGTTACGCGTGATTCGGGGGCTTCCAAAATAATCATATCAAAAGAAAAACCCAGGTCATTTAGGATATCCCGTTCAATCTGAGCATAATAGCCAAAGCGGCAGGGTCCCCAACCGCCAGCCATAATTATGGTATCCGCGCCCAGTTCCAGGGCTTCAATGAAGTTGCCTACATTTACTTTAAGGGGTAAACAGGCAAACTCCGGTGAATATTTTACCCCTAATTCCAAAGTCCTTTGACTGACTGGCGGTGGGGGTATGGTTTCTATTTTTAATTCTTTAAATAGTGCCTTTATGGCAATATGCATATTGCCCATGTGCGGAAATGTTATCTTCATTGCCGTTATTTTTCCTCCTTAGCAACATATCACAAAAGGCTTCCAACCGTGTAATCATGCCGGTTTCGCCGCTATGTTCATCAACGGTTAACAACATATAGGGCTTATCATTTATTTGACGCTCAATTATTTCACCGATCAGTGAATCCGGTCCACAACCAAAACAGGCCAGATATATTATCCCGTCTATTTCAGGCTGTTTGGACATATATATGGCACTGCCAACCATTTTGCGTCCCAGCGTCCAGAATACCCTTTTAGGAATAGTAGCTGCTGCTGTTTCAATTTCCTCTTCATCGATAGATTCAGGAAACCATAGCCGGCATCCCATATTACGCAGATGATTAATCAGATTCATGTTAATAACTGCATCATATAGTGAATAACCATGTCCCAAAACACCCAGATTCAATATCGGTGCCTGGAAAGAATTGGTAGCTTTACCTTCCCATAATTGAATAGCTTCTTCCCTGGTATATCCCTGTCCGGCCAGCGTATCACAAAAATTTTGTTCTTCGCGGGCACGGCTGATGGCTTCTTTAATCCTGGATTCGCGGGAGGTAAAGAGTTTTCCCAGTTGCAACAAATCCCGTTTTAAAATGCGATTGCTCTGACTTACATCAACTGTAATATCAATTATGGGCGGCAAATCAGGAATCAATGCCCGGATCATATCCGGTAATCCCATAAATTTCGGGCATATATAACTTCTATTCTCTATACTCACCATCCGGGGGATAAATATCCAATCAAGTTCATAGCGTTTGAGTTCCAAAATATGTCCGAAATAAACTTTAAGTGGAAAGCAGATTTCATCTACGGCTGTTCCTACCCCCTGGTCAACAGTTAATCGCGTAGTAGGACTGGAACAAACTACTTCTGCCCCCAGATGATTAAAAAAAGTTTTCCACCAGGGATAATAATAGTAATAGAACAAACCATGTGGAATGCCTACTCGGGTCATTTTTCCCCGCCTCCTCTTTTAAATGCCGGTCCAGGCTGACGCCACCGATCCCGCGGGTTTAATATTGCGGGCCGGACATTCTGCATTGGTACCGGTGATCTAATCAATATGCTCTTAAGAGCACCATAATTAAAAGGAATCAATGGCCATAAATATGGTACCCCAAACGACTTCGTGAGTACTGTGCCCAACAATACGATTAATAATGCGATAATTAACCCCGGCAGGCGGAAAATCCCGGTAGCCAGCAATAAAAACAATCTAATCAACCGGTTGGCCATAGCCATTTCATAACTGGGTGTAGTAAAAGAACCAATAGCCACCACCGCGGTATACATAATCACTTCCGGGATAAACATGCCGATTTTTACGGCCACATCTCCAATTAACAGGGCAGCAATAACTCCCAGGGCAGTAGCCATTGGTGAAGGAGTATGAATTGCTGCCATGCGCATTAAATCTATGGCCAATTCTCCCAGAACAAACTGAAATAACAGCGGAACTTCTCCCATTTCACGGGGGCCAATAAAATCCAGGCTCGCGGGAAGCAATTCCGGTGACAGGGCAAATAATAGCCACAGCGGGGTTAAAAATATTGAAGCACCAATGGCTATAAACCGCACCCACCTTATATAAACTCCTACAGCTGAATTTTGCCTGTATTCCTCAGCATGCTGCAGATGATGGAAATAGGTACACGGTGCAATCATAACACTGGGCGAAGTGTCTACCAGAATGATTACATGGCCTTCTGCCAGGTGAACGGCGGCCACATCCGGTCTTTCAGTATATCTGACTTTGGGGTAGGGATTCCACCAGTTGCCTGGCATAATTAATTCCTCGACAGCTTTTTCAGCCATAGGTATGGCATCAATATTAATCTGTTCAATTCGGTCGGTTATTTGTCTGAGCATTTCCGGATCAGCAATATCATCAATATACATAACCACTACATCAGTTTTGGATCTTTTGCCAACCCGCAGCATTCTGACCCGTAATTTTGGATCCCTTATCCGCCGTCTGATTGCCGCTGTATTAAATACCAGGGTTTCGGTAAAGCCATCCCTGGAACCCCTTACCACCCTTTCAATGTCAGGCTCTTCCGGACTGCGGGCCGGATATTGCCGGGCATCTATTATATAGGCTTCATCAATTCCATCTACAATGAACAGGATAGAACCGGACAATACCGCATATAAAAGTTGATCAATATTTTGTTCAGCAGTTAATTCTATATAGGGCAGCGTGTTTATAAGTCGACTTTTTAAGCTGGAGCTTAAGAGCCCTTCTTTTTTTAACTCGGTCAGTGATTGCATGACATGAGTAAATATTTCATCCTTAATTAAACCGTCCAGACAGATTAAGGCGCTTTTACGCCCGGCAACCGCAAACTCACGAAAGATAACATCAAAGCTTTCTTCCGCCCCCAGTTCCTGACTGAACATTTCTACATTTTGTTCATAGTGGCGGCTTAAAAAGGTGTTTTTCCCTTTTTTAATCATGCTTCCCGCCTCCCTGCAGAATGTATTCCAGGCAGCGTCTGGTAACGGCTGCCCCGCGTTCCAAACTGTCAAAACCGGCCATTTTCCCGGGATCTCCACAACCTACTACCATTACATCAGGATAACGGGACAATATTTCCACCGTATCACCCTTCAAATTAAACTCCCCGGGCACAGGAATCCCCTCCTTGTCAACCGAAAGATACTCAACCAGTTTCCCATCTGCTGTAATTGAACAATCAATTGGGACACCTTTGACACGGGTTTGTGATGCTACTGCTACCACGCCTAAGATTTCCAGCTTATCAGTCTGACTCATCAGATAGCAGATAATTTCCTCCCCCGGTCCTGTTCCTTTTTTACCATGGTCATCCACCATAACCACAACCGGTTCACGGGGGGCCTGTAAAATATACGCAGTTAATTCAGGTCCTTTTACTTGTTCTGAATCCAGTACAGAAATGATCAGCGGATACAGTTTTAATTCGTTGGCGGCCTTTTCTATTGCCCGTTGGGCAGTTGGATCTCCATCAGTAACTATAATTACCCGAACTCTTTTATCCGGACACATATTCAATTAACCACGGGGATTAAATAATACCGCCGCCAGATACCCAAAAACAATTGCTGCGGTAATACCTGCTGCCGCAGCCTCCACTCCCCCGCTTAAAGCTCCCAGTAAACCTTTTTGTTCCACGGCAGTTATAGTTCCCTGGGTTAATAAATGCCCAAATCCTGAAAGCGGGACAGTTGCTCCAGCTCCGGCAAAATCAACGATAGGCTGATATAATCCTAATCCACTGAGAATTGCCCCTACGGTAATATAACCAACCAGAATATGTCCCGGGGTAATAGCCGGCTTGGTCAAATCTATTATTAATTGTCCAATTAGACAAAATGCTCCCCCTACTAGAAACGCCATAAACAATGAATTCATTTCCCCAGCCTCCGTCTAAATATTTTCCAATGCTACCGCATGCGCAATTGATGGAATAGTTTCTCCCTGAAATGAAGTAGTAGGGCTCATTAAGGCACCGGTAGCAACCAGTAACAATTTATTTATTTTGCCTTCGCTCATCTTTTTTAATAACGGGCCGCATAACATGGCTGCTGAAGAACCACAGCCACTTCCCCCGGCATTTACATCCTGGCGGTCATTATACAACAATACCCCGCAATCGCTGTAATTAGGTTGCGGCAATAAGCCCTCCTTAATGAAAAGCTCCTGCGCCAGAGCCATACCAACTTTACCTAAATCACCGGTTACAATTAAATCATAATAATCCGGGCTGCGATTCAAATCATCAAAATGAGCTTTTATAGTTTTAACAGCTGCCGGTGCCATAGCACTGCCCATATTGGCTGCATCACTCTGACCCATATCAATAACCTGTCCAACTGTAGCACTGGTAATACGGGGATTACCTCCCGGAGCTGCTTCCAACAAAACGGCTCCGGCAGCAGTAGCAGTCCACTGTGAGGTTGCCGATTTCTGCACTCCCTGTTCAATCGGGGTACGAAACTGCCTTTCGGCAGTATAATGATGGCTGCTCACCGACGCTACCACCCGGGAAAAAAAGCCACCGTCAACTGCCATAGCTGCTGTCAACATACTCTCGGCCATAGTTGAACAGGCTCCGTACATACCCAGAAAAGGAATACTAAGCTCCCGGGCTGCATAGTTAGCGGAAACAATTTGATTTAATAAATCTCCGGAAATTAAAAGTTCTATTTCCGAAGGTTGATAATATCGTTTGCTTATTGCCTGTTTTACAACCTCTCTTAACATTTTGCTTTCAGCCTTTTCCCAGGTTTGTTCATCAAACAAATAATCATCCAAAACCTGGTCAAAATCTTCCCCCCAGGGACCCTGCCCTTCTTTAGGTCCTACAAATGATGCCCAGCTGGAAACTAAAGGCGGAGAGGCGAAAACTATAGTTTGTCGGCCCTGTTTTTTACTCATATTTCCGTTGCCTCCCTAACCCATAAATATTATCCTTAAAAGTCCAACCAACACTGCCACCGTAAAGCCGAATACCAGTGTAGGTCCGGCGACACTGAATATTCTGGCTCCCACTCCAAATATGTAACCTTCACGCTTGAATTCCATAGCCGAGGCCACAATAGCATTGGCAAATCCGGTAATAGGGACTATGGAACCTGCTCCGGCATGTTTGCCCAGTTCATCATATAAACCCAGGCCAGTAAATAAAGCGGCTAAAAAAATCAGAATAACTGCAGTCCCTGAACCGGCATCACTTTGACTTAAACCGTTGTTCATCAGAAAATTGATTAATACCTGTCCAAACGCGCAGATTAGTCCTCCCACCACATAAGCCCATATACAATTTTTAACTACCGGTGGTTTTGGCTCAATTTTTTTAATTAATTGATTGTACTCATCAATTTCAGCCTGTTTAAGCTGTTCAGATGGAATGTTCACCTAAGTCTCCTCCAAAAATAAAATGATAGGCTAGGGGGTGAGTCAACGAGTCGTCCCGGCGACTCACCCGGAACTTCATGAGTAACTTGCTTTAATCTAAATAGGCAATTTTTATATTGGCCTTATATTCAACAATTTTGTTATCAGAACAATCAGCCGTCCAATTATATACTTCTACTCCGGTAATATTACGCATAGTTCTGGAAGCTTCCGTAACAGCGTTTTCAATAGCATCCTGCCAACCTTTGCGGGACTCGCCTACAAACTCAGCTACTTTAACCTGCAAGTTCAATTCCTCCTTTACATTTATGTTCATATTTATAATGCCAAAACTGATATTTTTTATTCATTTTTTAAGGGACACAGCTACACTAATCAAGGAGTCAGCGGCGAAGCATCAGAAGTTCCGGAAGGAGATAACACAGATTACGCGGATTTACACAGATTTTTATTAATTAATCTGGCGGCAGGATATTTTGGGCGCGTGGTTTTTGGCTGCGGAAGACTTGTGTCATGAGTTCTATGCGGGCTTGATGAGAGTAAAAAGAATTGTCCGAGAAGGGAAAATATCATTAATGTCATCCTGAGGAGCTGCAGGCGACGAAGGATCTCTTTGAGAATAGAGCAACCCACTCCTGAGTGGGATTTTTATAAGAAAAGAAAAAGAACGTCCGAAACCACTGAAAAAGTACCCTAAATGTCATCCTGAGGAGCTGCAGACGACGAAGGATCTCTTTTAAGGCCGTAATATTGGGATTAAGCCAACGAGATTCTTCACTATCGTTCAGAATGACACGCAAAAGAGGACTTTTTCAGCGGTCTCGAACGTCCCCTCATTTGAGAACGTTCATTTTACTTTATCCCCTGTTATGTTAATTGGTTTATATCAATACTGCCTTTAACTTGTGTATGGCGGCTTTTTCAATTCGGGAAACCTGCACCTGGGAAACACCCAGATCATCGGCAATTTTAGTCTGGGTTTCTTCTTTAAAATAACGTCGCAAAATAACTTGCCTTTCCCGATCATCCAGTTTTCCCAGCGCTTCACGCAGGGCTAAATGTTCCAAAATCATAGCTCCTGACTCATCTGAAGCGATCTTATCCAAAAGAGAAAGCTGGTTTTTTTCATCAGTGGGAATCAGATCATGTATATATGCAGGCGCCTGACAGGCTTCCATGGCCATCACTACTTCTTCCCGGTCTACTTCCAGACAGGCGGCTATTTCCCCTACATTAGGCTCCCTTCCCAAATCACCTCTCAGTTTATCCTGGGCCCATCTTATACGGGAAAATAATTCTTTATGGCCTCTTTGTACTTTTATTATGCCATCGTCGCGTAAAAACTTTTTTATCTCACCTATTATCATTGGAACCGCATAAGTTGAAAAACGCACATTAAAGCTAAAATCGAATTTATCTATAGCTTTCAGCAACCCAATAGACCCTACCTGAAAAAGGTCATCATATTCGTAAGAAGTGCTTTTAAAACGCTCCAATACCATGTAAATAAGTCCAACATTAGCTGAATATATTTGGGATCTGGCCTCGTCATCACCCTGCTGTGCCCGAACTAACAACTGTTCGTTATCCTGATAAGTGGAAAAGGTCATAATTCCTCCTCCTTCAGGCAAGTACTGAATCATCGTGGACACGGAAACTGCGTCTTAGCCTGACGCTTGTCCCTTCTCCGGGCTGACTTAATACTTCCATTTCATCCATGAATGAACGCATAAAAGTAAATCCCATCCCCATGCGGCCCGGTTCACTTGAATAAGCAGGTTCCAGTGCTTGTTCAAGATTGGAAATCCCCTTACCATAATCCTTAATAATTATTTCCAGAGTATCATGGTTCATAATGGTGACCATTATCTCTACTTTTTCGCCGGGACGGTTATCATAACCATGAATAATACTGTTGGAAACCGCCTCGGATACCACCAATCTAATTTCTTCAATATCCTCCAGAGTACATTCAATTTGAGCGGCAAAAGCCCCCACACAAGCCCGCGCAAAAGCTACATTTTCTGGTAAACTCTGAAATTCAAATTTTACAAAATTGGTTACATTCATCATGTTTCCAGCCAGAAGCTGGTCACCTCCCCTAGATATTAATAATATCCTGTTCACTATTATACATAGGTACCAGCTTATTAACCCCCGAAAAATGCAAAATCTTATCTACCGGAGGATGAGCACCAACAATAAAGATTTTCCCTTTTAATGCTTTTACCTTTTTATATCGTCCAATAATTACCCCTAATCCGGAACTATCTATAAATGAGACCTTTTCCAGATTTAAAATCAGATTGCGTACTCCTTGCTTTTCAAGTCGCGTATCAATCTCATCTCTCAGGTAGTCTGCCAGCAGCATATCAAGTTCACCGCCAATGCGAACAACCAGTGTATTTCCCACCTGTCTCAACTCTACATCCACCCGAATATCTCCTCCCGTCAGTCAGCTCATTGCAAAGTTTTCTACACTGACGGGAAAATACCTTCCACAAAATTCCATTTATAATAGATAGGTTTCGGCAAACATTTTAAACAAATGTCTAATAATACCGCAACGATCAACATCACTGGCAGCAACCATATTAACTTCTTTTACCAGATCACCATCGGCATATACCTTTATTTCCCCCAGCTTTTGGCCTTTTACTATCGGAGCATCAACATAATTTGCCAGGCTCTTTTTCATAGTAATTTTCTTTTCCTGGCCTTTATGAACAATTGAACCGACTTCCTCTTCGGCTAATACCTCAATATTATCAGTTATACCCTTACCTGGCGTTAACGTTCCGCAAACACTGTTTCGGGAGAAGAAACTTTTATAAGTATATTGGGCAAAACCATAATTGAATAATTGCATACTATCGCGAAAATGACCACTCTTTTCAGGAGTTCCCATTACTACCCCTACCAAACGAAGTCCATCGCGTTTTACTGTAGCAGTCAGACAATATTTAGCTTCGTTGGTCCAACCGGTTTTTAATCCGTCAGCACCCTGATACCACCAGAGAAGCTTATTAGTATTGTATAACTTAAATGCTCCTTCGCGCAGGTTATATTCTTTTATCGATGTATATTCAATTATTTTAGGGTAATTAAGGGCATAGCGGGCCATTACAGCCATATCATAAGCACTTGAATAATGTCCTTCGGCGGGCAGACCATAAGCATTAACAAAATGAGTATTTTTTAATCCCATTAATCTAGCCTTGCGATTCATGCGGTCAACAAAATTTTTATGAGTTCCTTCCAAGTGTTCTGCAACAGCTACACAGGCATCATTTGCCGAGCCAACTGCAATAGCTATCATCATCTCCTCAAAAGTCATCTCTTCACCAGGTTCCAGATATATTTGCGAACCTCCCAATTTCCAAGCCTCTTCACTGGCAATTACCTTGTCCCCGCTTCTAACCCTGGCCGCCTGCAAATCCTCAGCAGCCAGAATCATAGTCATTAATTTAGTCATACTGGCCGGAGCCAGTCGTTTATTTTCGTTCTTGCTCAGTAATACTTTCCCTGAATCTGCATCCATTAAAACGAAGGAATCCGCTTTGACATCAACTTCATCACCCAGGGCCAACTGTGGAGTTATAAGAGTCAGCATAAAAACCACCAATAAACCGGCTAACCATTTCCTGCGCAACATACTCGCTGCACCTCCCAAAATTAGTCTATATCCATCTATATTTAGCCGGCTGCGCTATTATGCTATATTAAATTAACCCTGACACTTGGATATGCTAATTATAATGGAGCTATTTAATTCCAATGGCTTTTTAATTAGATTATCCATAACTTTATGTTGAGAATTAAAAAGATATTTGTATTGACAGCACACTACCTTAATCGTAAGCTATATATATATTATGGTAAGGGAGAACGCTATCTTGTTAAAATACATGATTTTAGGAACTCTTATGGAACGTCCGTATCATGGATACCAACTCAAAACAAGTATATTTAAAAGGGTCGCAGTTGATTTTGGGGTGAATGATGGTCAATTATATCCAACCCTGAAGACTTTAGAAAAAAGTGGATATATTCATAAGACAATAGAGCATCAAGAGGGTGCTCCGAGTCGTCATGTTTATTCAATAACTACACCAGGCAAGGAAGTTTTTTTACAATGGCTCACAAGTGATGAAGGAGAGAATAGGCTCTATCGATATGATTTTGTCCGTAAGGATTCCTTTTTTATTCGGTGTAGTTTTATTCAATACTTAAGTAAAGAAATTGCAATTAAAAAAGTTGAAGAACAGATCGCAAAAGTTGAGAAAATAATTGCAGATTTTAAATTGGCTCGCGATAGCATGATTACTAAAGGAGTTTCACCGCTTCGGATCAGTCTCTTGGAATATGGCTTGAGAAACCAGGAAATGCGTTCAGCCTGGCTTAGAGATTATTTAATTACTATAGAAGAGAATTTATCCGATAACGAATCAAATCTTTAAAGCAGACCGACGCTAACAGTGGTTTTAGGTTAAATATTTATACTTTAAATCGTAATATTAATTGCTGTCCTATCCTTATAATACTAAAGTTGAAAGGATGCGTGAAAAATGCTGAAAGCGAAGCAGCATGGTGCGGTGACAGATTTTAAAACTGGACGCCATTTTGGCAAGCTTGTTTTATACTACGTTCATAGCTTTTTAGTCGGCAATACTCTTATCGATACCAGCACTACCTATGTTGGGAATGAGCTGGTATCAGTTCTTGAAAATACTAATATAAAGACTATTATAAATACTCATCATCATGAAGACCATACTGGGAACAACCTCCTGCTACAAGAAAAGTTTGGTGCTGAAATATATGCGCACCCATTCGCTATCCCCCTTATGAAACAAGTGCCAATAAAAAAACAACGTCTTTATCTGCGTGTTCTATGGAACTATCCTGAGCCTACCGAAGCAATTCCTCTTGGTAACCAAATACAAATCGATTCCCATCTGTTTAGGATTATTCATACACCTGGACATTCTCCGGATCATATTTGCCTGTATGAACCAGACGAACAGTGGTTATTTACAGGTGATATATATTGTGGAGAAAGAGTAAAGTACTTAAGGAAAGATGAGAACTTTAATCTTTTGCTGGAGTCATTAAAAAAGCTAAGCCAGTTAGAGGTTAAAACGATATTCTGTGCAGTGTCCGGGGTGGTTGCTGATGGGGGAACGGCTCTGCAAAGGAAAATAGAATTTATGGATAGTTTGAGCGAGAAAGTATGGAGTCAATACCGGGAAGGTAAGAGCCCGTCCCAAATCCGTAGCACTCTATTAGGAAAAGAAGGTGCAATGTACTGGGCATCCGCAGGACATTTCTCAAAACAAAATGTAGTTAATAGCATACTCGGGCTTGCACCTTAATAAACAAAGGGGAGGACGTAGTAATTGAATTACATAGAAGAAATCAAATCTGAAATGATTAAACAGCAATATATCTGTGATGATGCTTCGGCAACGGTATTATTTCTTGCCCAGCAGCTTAAAAAGCCCATTCTGGTTGAGGGGCCGGCTGGGGTTGGCAAAACAACCATAGCGCAAGCCTTTGCTCAGACAAAAGGTTGTTCTCTAATCAGGTTACAGTGCTACGAAGGAATTGATGAATCCAGAGCTCTTTATGAATGGAATTATAAGAAGCAGCTTCTACATATTCAAGCAGTTGCTAACCAGAACCTGGATGTAGCTGAAGTTGAAAAAGAAGTATTTACACAGGAGTTTTTATTAACCAGACCACTTCTACAGGCCATAACAACTCCAGAGAGATCGTGCCTTTTAATCGATGAAATCGATAAAGCGGATTTCGAATTTGAGGCTCTATTATTAGAGCTATTATCTGAGTTTCAAGTTACGCTGCCCGAATTAGGCACGATAAAATCACAAGAGATCCCATGGGTGTTTTTAACTTCCAACGCCAGCAGGGAATTATCTGAAGCTTTGAAACGCCGTTGCCTCTATTTATATCTGGATTTTCCACAGCCTGATGTTGAAAAACAAATAATAGAATTAAAAGTTCCGGGCATCGGACAGCATTTGGCATATCAATTAAGTGAATCTCTCAATAAGATCCGAAAAATGAATTTGCGAAAAAAGCCTGGTATTGCAGAAAGCATTGATTGGGCTAATGCATTATTGGCAATGGGTAAAGAGAGTCTTGATGATCAGGTAATATTAGATACTCTTAACGTTATTATTAAATACAGAGAAGATATGCAAAAAGTAACCGCATCAATGTCCAAGCTTAATTAACGGAGATGTATTAATGAGTGATATTACAGTAAAAATCAGCTTATTTGTAAATGATTTACGGTATACAGGAGTCTCCGTAAGTCCTTCCGAACTCGAAGACTGTTTCAAATCTTTACAGTTAATTGATTGGACAAATGAGCAGGTTTTCTATTCAACATTACTTTGCACATTACTAAAAGAATATACTTTTGTAGATGATTTTGATCAAATATATAAAAAGCATTTTCACTTTATCTTTTCAGATAATGACTTGCAAAGTATAGAAGCCAAGCATAAAAAATCTTTGGCACTGGGAAATTCTTTTGGGAACAAAAAATCTCCTAATAATCGAAAAGTGGAAAGTCATGATAAAAGAGAAAATGAAAAAGAACGAATTACCAGCAAGTTATTATCTAAAAGAAAGGACTACTTTGAATTAGACTTTTACACTGCAACCTATCAATCCGCTCTTCATGATATAAACCAGATGGAAAACCTAATTCCTTTATTGGCTAAACGAATGGCGTCCAAAATGGTTTTGAAAAAGAGGCTTAATCAACTGGGTACCATTGACTATCGTCAGACTTTGCGTAAAAACATGAATACAGGAGGAATTCTCCTTGATCTTTATACAAAAAAGAAAAATCGGGAAAGGCCAGTGATATTTGCATTGTGTGATGTCTCCTGGTCATGTTTGCATTTTAGCTATTTTTCGTTATCCATAGTATATCTCTTGGAAAAGTTTTTTCGGGAGGTACGCAGCTTTGCATTTATAGGTGAAACGGATGAAATTACTTCAATTGTAAAAACTGCTTCATATGATAAGCTGCGAGGCAAAGTTCTGAGTGAAGCCAATGTTTCCGGAGCAAGCAGTTATACTAATTATGGGGAATCTTTAGCTACGTTTTATGATAAATATGGCAGTCAACTAAATCATAAGACTAATGTATTAATCTTTGGGGATGCCAGAAATAACTGGTATGAAACAAACTCAAAAGTCCTGGAAGAAATTAAAAAAAGAGTAAGACGGGTTTATTGGTTAAACCCGGATCCTAAAGATGAGTGGGGGAGCGGAGATAGTGATATTTTAATATATAGCAGGTATTGCAGTGATGTTTTTGAATGCTGCACTTTAAACCAATTAACGGATGCAATATTAAAGATTAGATGAAAGGGCAACCGGTTGTTTGTAACGCGAGCAGTCCCCTTTATAATCTTTAATTTCATTAAAAATGAAGGTACACAAAACCTAATGTAACAACTTAAGAAAAACCTCACCATAATTATCCGCGTCCATTAATAATTGTCCTAAGTTACGATATCAAGTATTAAAGGAGTTGACTCCGGTTTTGCCGGGCCGATTTCATAGGCTGCTTTGATTCCAGCCTCGGCATTGCCCAAATGTTTTTCCTGGCTGGCATGGATAACGGCTATCTTTTCTCCGGCCTGCACATAGTCCCCCCGTTTTTTTAATAACTCGATGCCTGCCGCATGATCGATTTTATCATTAACCTGTTCCCGTCCGGCACCCAGACTCATAGCGGCATGGCCGACTTCATAAGCGTCCAGCCGATTAACATAACCACTTATTTCACTTTGCACCGGTTGCTGAATAGCTGCCATCCTTAGTCCCCGGTCGGCACGATTAAGCTGCAGACTGCCTCCTTGAGCAGTTATCATTTCCGTAAACTTGTCCAGAGCCTTGCCGGAGTTTAAGAGTTCAGCTGCGTAATCACGTGCTTCTTCCACCTGGTCAAACTTTTCGCCCAGTACCATCATGCGGGCGGCTAATTCCAGGCTTATTTCCAACAGGTCAGCTGGACCGCCACCGGCTAACAAATCTATGGCTTCGATTACCTCCAATGAATTACCGATTTTAAAACCCAATGGCTGACTCATATCGGTTAATACTGCTACTACCTGTCTGCCGGCGCCTTTACCAATAGCTACCATAATTTCAGCCAGTTGCAATGCCTGTTCACGACTCTTCATGAATGCTCCGCTGCCAACCTTGACATCCAGTACAATACCCTCAGCACCGGAAGCCAGCTTTTTGCTCATAATACTGGAAGCTATGAGAGGAATACTATCTACGGTAGCAGTTACATCTCGAATGGCATACAAACGCTTGTCAGCCGGGACCAGATTGCCGGTCTGTGATATAACTGCTGCTTTTACGCTGTTTACCTGGTCAATAAAATCAGTAAACTCCTTTTCCACCTTCATACCGGGTATGGATTCAAATTTATCAATGGTTCCTCCCGTGTGACCCAATCCGCGTCCGGACATTTTAGCCACCGGAATCCCGGCGGCAGCAACCAAGGGAATTACAACCAGTGTAGTCTTGTCACCAACTCCCCCGGTACTATGCTTGTCCACCGTTACACCCTGTACAGATGACAAGTCTGCTACATCGCCGGAATTAGCCATGGCCACAGCCAGGTCCCGGGTCTCCCGCTCGTCCATACCCTGAAAAAACACTGCCATAGCCCAGGCAGAAATTTGATAATCCGGAATTTCACCCGAACTGATACCCCGGACCAGATACTCAATTTCTTCCCGGTTTAAAACCCGGCCGTTTCTTTTTTTCCTGATTAAATCCTGAACACTAATCATCATAACACCTCAATTACAGCATACTGTTCCCTGGCAATTCCTCCGTCTTTATCCCCAAATAACCGGCTATGGTCTGTCCAATATCAGCAAAGGTTGTTCTGATACCCAGGTTCCGCGGTTTCACAGCTGATCCATAAACCAGCACCGGTACATATTCACGCGTATGGTCAGTACCTGCAAAAGTTGGATCACAGCCATGATCAGCAGTAATTATCAGAACATCCTCATCCTTCATGGCACTTATAATCTCCGGTAAACGACGGTCAAAAGCCTCCAGGGCTGCAGCATAACCGTAAGGGTCATTACGATGGCCATATAATTGGTCAAAATCAATCAGATTGGTAAAAATCAGCCCGCTCTCATGCATCTGCATAGCCTGAACCACCTTATCAATCCCATCAGAATTGTTTTCAATAGAATAAGAATTGGTAATCCCCCGACCGGCATAAATATCTTTAATCTTACCTACGCCCACTACCAACTCACCAGCATCACGAATATAATCCAGAATATTCCTGGGGGGTTGCAGGGAATAATCATGACGATGGGCAGTACGGACAAAATTACCAGGTTGTCCAATGAAGGGACGGGCAATAACCCGGCCTACTGCATGTTCGCCCTGTAACAAATCGCGGGCAGTCTGGCACATCTCATACAGCAGCGGCAGCTGAATTATCTCTTCATGAGCAGCAATCTGAAATACGCTGTCGGCTGAAGTATAAACAATGGGATAACCGGTCTTAATATGGTATTCACCCAATTCTTTTATTATCTCAGTCCCGGAAGCTGCCTTATTGCCTATGGTTGACCTGCCAATCAGTTGTTCAAATTTTTGCAGTAAATCTAACGGGAAACCCTGCGGGTAAGTGGGAAAAGGGCGGTCAAGAATAATCCCCATCATCTCCCAATGGCCGGTAGTAGTATCCTTGCCAGCTGATTGTTCTTTCATCTTGCCATAAGCTGCCTGAGGCGATTCAACTGCTGCGATTCCGTCAATAAGAGTAATATTTCCTATTCCCAGTTGCTGCAGATTGGGTGTTTTTAATCCCCCTACCGCCCGGGCAGTGTTAACGAGCGTATTACACCCTTCATCACCATATTTGCAACTATCGGGCATTTCCCCGATACCTACACTATCCAGAACGATTAATATCACTCTTTTCTTCATTCTTATCCCCCTATCCTGATTTTAACTGCGAGGATGATACATTTTATAGACTTCCCGCAATCTTGATTTGGTTAAATGAGTATAAATCTGTGTAGTGGAAATATCAGCATGACCTAATAATTCCTGTACCGCCCTTAAATCAGCCCCATTCTCCAGCAGATGGGTGGCAAAAGAATGTCTGAGCGTATGAGGACTAATTTCCTTGTTTATTTCCGCCGCTTTGACATGTCCTTTCAATATCTTGAAAAACCCTTGCCGTGACAGGGCTCTGCCATGAACATTAACAAAAAGGGTTCTCTCATGAGGACTTTTTACCAGCATGGGCCGGGAGCGGGCCAAATAACGTTCCACCCATATAATTGACGAATGATTAACCGGAGAAATCCTTTCTTTTCTGCCTTTGCCGATACAGCGCATGAAACCGGCTGTAAAGTTTATATCTTCCACCTGCAATGATAATAACTCTGATACCCGTACCCCGGTGCCATACATTAACTCCAACATGGCCCGATCGCGTAGTCCTAAAGGGGTACTTACAGAGGGCACTTCCATCAGCCTGTCCACTTCTTCAACAGTAAGTATCGCCGGAAGTTTTCTTTTAATTTTGGGGGTTTCCAAATCTACGGTAGGATTAATTTCTGTATAGCCTTCCAGGATTAGAAACTTATAAAAAGCCTTTATGCTTGACAAACAGCGGGCAATAGTAGCATAAGACCTGTCCTGATCCAATTCCCCGCTTAAAAAGTTCATGATGTCATGTTTAGTGACTTCCCAGGGTATTTCACTCAGGCGATTTTGCTTTATATAGACATAAAATTTATTCAAATCATTTTCATAGGCGACATTGGTATGATCGGAAAGGCCCTTCTCATATCTTAAATATTCCAAAAATGCCTTAATATATGTTTCCATTATTTCGCTCCTGAGCTTTTTCTATTACTTCTAATATACCGGCTTTTATTCCTGCTAAAAGTACCGCATAGTAACCGGATTAACCCTTGATTAATAGTTTATAGAGAGCTTTCCGGGCAATCACAACGAGGGCCCTTTAATAGCAGGTTCTGTCACATATTAAATGATTAAGTATTAAGCAACGGTCATCAAATCCATAAATCTGTGGCCGAGTCAACTTTTCAGCTATTATGAGCTTGTTAAAGTATTCCCTTTAAGCAATTCCGGGAATCCAGGATTTATTCTTTTTCTTCATAATAAAAATCCTGCAAATGAATTACAAATTGCTCCATAGACTGTTCCACATCCTGTTTTCTTTCCACCCGCAAGGGATTACCGCTGGGATGTTCCTCATCTACTCCTCCCAGAACCGGAATCTGATAATACATTATTCCGGTAATAATCGGCAATACTGCAGCCACTACTGCTATAACCACCAGAACTGCCACTATTCTCACCAGTTTTCTTTTCCAATTGCTGATTACGATAATCATAAAATCCCTCCCCAAAAATTATAAAACCAGCGTTAACAGATAAGGATTTAAATATGCCTCCACAAAAGCACCCAGCATAAAAATCAACATGAATAAGATCAGCAGCAAACTAAACGATAGAATAATTCTACCCAGAGCTTTACCCATCATAAATCTGCCCCGAACAATTTGCAGGGAAAAATTCATGGCAATAACCGACCATAAAATCAGAAATGGTATATAAATTATATGCTGTGGGAAAATAGTCAGAACTGATAATACAATCCCGCCAACTGCTTTTTCCTGGATAAGAAAACCAAGTGTAAAGCCCAGCGAATAGCCGCGCAGAAATATTACTCCTAAAATCAATGGTAAACCTATAACTGACAACCCCAGCAGATAAATCACTGCCAGACTCTTAACCTGACCAATCCAGGCTGCTGTAAAAATGCTGTAGCTGTTCATGCCGCCGGTCTGTTCTCCGATCAGATAGCCATCCAACAGATTTGCCAGGTTTTGTCTGACTCCGGATGACAGACTATTTACCTTTCCATATCCCATCAACATGCCGGCTGCAAAAAAGAGCAGGATCAGGATATACTGCCAACGATTTTCATAAAAATGCTGTTTGATGCGCTGCCTGATTGTCATGAATCGTCTCCTCAGGGAATTCTGCTTACTGAGCTGGGACCTTACTATCCATCTCCTGTTAAAAGATTAGTACATGTTCCATGAATATTTTTCCGGCAGTTCTTTTATGACTGCCTTTCAAAATATTTAACTGACTGTTTGACAGCAAAATATAAAAAAAGCCAACCTAACTTGGTTAGCTTATGATTATACTTATTTTTCAAGGGCAGTACAGAGAATATCAGACCATATATTCTTTTCTGATTACTTCGTATAATGCCGGTACTACCTGTTTCTTGCGTGACATAATCCCTTTCAGAAAAACACTTCCCGCAGATGTTATACCAAAAGCCTTTTCCACCAGACCGCTTTTTTCGCCGGCTACCAGCAGTTCAGTTTCTTCTTCAAAAATATTGGTAATCATTAAACCCAAAAACAGATAACCTCGTTTATCGCAAATTTCGTTCATTACCTGCGTTAAAGAATCGCGCCGCTCCAATATTTTGCTATTATCAATCGTTTCGATTTGTGAAATGGCAAAAACTTCTTCCCCGCTAACATATTCCTTGAGATCTTCGCTGATCAATTCATAATCAGTATGGTCATCCGGATTATTCATTTGCTCAAAAATTGTCCGTCCCCAGACAAGTGGGTCCAAACCGCTTACCGTTTCTAATTCTTTGGCTATGCTGATATCTTTTCCGGTAGTAGTAGGAGATTTGAAAATCATCGTATCAGACAAAATCCCTGACAACAAAAGTCCGGCTAATTCCCTCGTTATATAAATGCGATTGTACAGAAATTTTTCTGCTACCAGAGTACAGGTTGAACCCACTGGTTCATTATGAAAGTATATAGGTGATATAGTCTGTAAATCTCCTACCCGATGATGATCTATAATTTCCAGTATCTCAGTTTCCTCTATACCGTCCACAGCCTGCTTTTTCTCATTATGGTCTACCAGGATTACCTGTTTGCGTTTCATCTGCAGCAGATTATAACGGGATATCATACCCAGAAAATTATTTTTTTCATCTACTACCGGATAATTTCTATATCTGCTGGCCAGCATGTGCTTGCGGGCTTCATCAACTGATTCATCTTTTTCAAACAGTATTAAATCACGGGTTTTCATTACATCAGCTACTTTTTGATTAAATATCCCCCGCAAAATTTCAGGGCTTCTGTCAATTTCACGCCCCCCGCCCAGACTATTCATAAACATCATGGCTAAATCACCCACGGTGATTAACCCCAGGAAACGGTGTTTGTTGTCCAGAACCGGTATGGTTTTCAAATCATGTTTACGCACCAGATTCCCCAGTTCCACCAGAGTCATATCAGTTGTTACATATAGAATATCCTTTTCTTCCAACAGGTCTTCCACCGTAGTACCCACATTTTTAAGTATCAGCGGCGCCTCAAATTCCAATGTATCAAGAATAAAACTTATATCATGTACCATATCTCCTGCAGCTGCTGCTATGTAAATCCCCTTATCAGTACTTTGCTTGTATACTTTGTAGCTGATGGCCGCTGCCACTGAATCAATATCGGGGTTCCTATGTCCAATTACATAAACCGGTTTCATATTATTCCTCCTCACCTTGTGAGCTTATCAGCAAATTGGCAATAAATTGTGCTGCCAGAAAATCTTCCATGGAGTTTCGGCTGGCAGCCACTATAGCAATTCCCCGATTATACTCCCGACTAAATTTTATAGCCCGCTTTACTGCCTGCCGGGCAGGTTCTATTCCTCTCATTGCCAGAGTTCGGGCAACTGTCCCGGTAAACACTGCTCCTCCTTCATTAAAAGCAGCATCATAGGCTACGCCCCCAGTGTCAGTTACTGCCACAATAACCCGGTTTTTCATGTCAACTAATTTAGGAGTCTCAGCCCCCAGATTAGGTACAACGGCATCAATAGATATTTTCTCTCTTTCCAGACTGGTGAGCAGCTTTTGACAACGCGCTATTCGCTCTTTATCCGTACCTATCCGCGGTTCAGTAACCAGCACTATTCCCTGACCAGTTTCACGAGCCAGTCGGGCTGCCTCCTGTCCTATTTTATGAGGGTCAAGCGGAACGGGAGCCCGCGAAAAATCCGGACTGCAGCCTAATACTGCATAAGCGCCGGCATCCAGGGCACTTTCCAGTGTAGTTGACATATCAATCACATCAACAATCATTACCACCAGGTTTTCCCGTACAGCTTGCCGGGCTCCGGAGGCATCAGTAGTGACTATTATGTTTTTTCCCCGCTCCATGGTACTCTCCCCTTCTGCAGCCATATTTTAATACTGAAGTTACAGCAACTGAAAGCATAATCGCTACTTATTTCTTTCCCAGCAAATGATAAAGATATTGAATGGCTATTATACTTTTTCCATCTACAATTTCTCCGGCAAATATTGCCTGCCAGGCTTCCTCCAAAGGCATTTTTACCGGCTGTACAAACTCATCCTGATCCAGATTCATTTTTCCCGGGGAGAGTTCTCTGGCCAGATAAAGATGCAGATATTCATCACAAAAACCCGGTGCGCTGTGATACCCTAAAATCCTCTCCCATTGCCCGGCATGCAGGCCTGTCTCTTCTTCCAGTTCACGGATCGCACAATCCTGTGGATTTTCACCCGGCTCCAGCGTTCCCGCCGGAATTTCCAACAAAACTCTTTCCAACGGCTTACGATATTGACGGACCAGCCAGAGCATTTCTTCATCATCTAACGGTAAAATTCCAACTGCACCGGCATGTTCCACAATCTCCCGCGTACTGGTTTTGCCGTTGGGCAGCTCCACCGTATCTACTCTGAGCTTCACAATTCTGCCGGAAAATATTTGCTCGGAAGCAATAGTCTTTTCTTCAAAATTCATAGTTCAGGCCTCCTGCATAATCCTCCCATTATTAGCATAAAATGCACCCGAGGAGGTATTAATCATGTATATATCTGTAAACCCCCAGGGGTTTTTGTTGATAGGTTCATTATCTGATTTACAAAGTCTTATTAAACAGTATCCGCCGGATACCACGCTGCGTGACTTTCTGCGCCTGAACCTGCATTAGTGTCACGGACGGTTCGAGACTGCTGAAAAAGTCACTCTTAATCGTGTCATTCTGAACGATAGTGAAGAATCTCTTTGGCATAATCCCAATATTACGGCCTTTAAAAGAGATCCTTCGTCGCCTGCAGCTCCTCAGGATGACATTTATGGGAACTTTATCAGTGATCCCGGACGGTTCCACAGGCCTTTTTAAGATTAAATAAAATATTCAGGTCAAGTCAGTTAAAGTCAGGCAAAGTCAGGTTCTAAAAACCCTAATCCAACTCACCATCAGCAACCCGACTCCCTTTTAATCATGAATTAAAAAATCATAAAATATCATAAATATCAGCGTCAAAAAGAAGAATAATCTGTGGTATCTATTTTAAAAACAAATACTTAAAACCATCAGGCAGGGTCAGGTTCTAAAATAATCCCCTTCTCAATTTATACCAATTCCAGGCGGGGCAGGTGTTTACCCTGCAGCAGCAAATCAGTGGCTTTGGCAGCTGCTCCTGCTGCCAGAAAAAAACTGCGTTCAGCGTCTATTCCCCTGCCCATAGTAGTTATATTCATACCACTATTCTGCATAACGGGTATTATCTCTTCACCGTTTACCAGGCAAATATCATGCTGATTGAATAAACCTGTTTCAGTAACCTGTTGCATTATATAATTTAACTCAGTTTCGCACAACTCGGGCAGAGGTACAATACATTTGGTCAGGCAAACCTGTGATAAAACAGTCAGGCTGTGATGGCTGATACCCCGGTGCCGGGGCCGGCTATCGGCAAAACTTATCCTCGGCACTGCTATCGGCAACCCCTGCAGAGTATGAACAGCATTAAGAACCTGACCCTGCTCGATACCGGTAAATCCCCATTTGGTTCCGGTACCCACAATTCCCGGCCCCATTGACACTACTATTACATCCGGCTTAAAGGCCTCCCGGGCTGCCAGCAGACCGGAATAAATATTTACTGCTTCCAGATCTCCGCCAAAGGCATGTCCAATAGTAACCGTACCTGCTAATCTATTCTCCGCTTTTAATTGGCTGACTGTCTGACTGAATGCGATAGGCAAAGCAGCACCATCAGTCATAATATAAGCAATTTTATAGCCGGCATTGGATAAATAAAGTACCAGCGGTGCCAGCATGGAATGTAAAGTAGCCGCCAGTACCGGTATCCCCCAAAGACTATCCGCCACTTTCAGGGCTTCATGATAAGGACTGTCTTCTTCCTCAGCACTGAGCACTTTTAGCTGCATGGGAGTATAGCGCATTTTCATAATATGACCACCTGGAAGGCTTGATTTACCGGTATTGTTTAAGCAGGCCATTACATAATGATAGCCTCCGCTTCCCAGTTTCAAACTTACCGCAGTGGTATTTAATAAAACCTCGTCCCCGCTTTTTACCTCCCCGGTGAGAGCAGGATATACAATGCACTTTTCCTCCCGTCCCTCAATAAGAACTGAATACCCTTTGATATCGTTACGGGCAAACAGTTGCCTGCCTATTAATCCTATTTTACTTTCCAGCATGAATCTGCCTCCCGGTTGCGGGATTATATCTCCCTTATAATAGCTAATATAAGCTCAACATCCTTAACCAGATCATCAACTTCGATATATTCATCAATAGTATGGACATTACTCATACCAATACCCAGATTAACACAGGCAATCCCATGTCCATTTATGATACTGGCGTCACTGCCTCCGCCAGTCCCGGTAAGTACGGGTTCCAGTCCTGTGCTTCGTGCCGCCTTTACAGCAATTACCACTACTTCATCCTGCGCATCAAGCCGGATTTCAGGATAGAGGAACTTCACTTTTACCTGAGCCTGAGCACCGTGTTTTTCAACTTCTGACCTAAAAATTGATTCCAATTGCCCGGTAAGCGCATCCAGCTTAAACCGTTGTAAACTCCTGGCTTCTCCCTTTACACGGCAACTATCTGCTACAATATTACGGGCAGTTCCGCCCTCGATAATACCGAAATTGCAGGTTGTCTCTTCATCAATTCGTCCACAGGGCATGGCAGCCAGAGCCTGAGAAGCAATATGAATGGCATTAATACCATCCTGAGGGTTTATGCCGGCGTGCGCAGCTTTGCCAAACACCTGATATTCAATTTCATTCTGACAGGGAGATTGAATAATAATATTACCCGGAGGACCACCGGCATCCAGTACATAACCAATTGATGAGGACAAAAGCGAATAATCAAATAGTTTAGCCCCTTGCAAACCCTGTTCCTCACCAACCGTAAATAATAATTCCAGTGGTGCATGCAGCTCACTACTGGCCTTTAATATATCTACGGCCTCTAACAAGGCGGCAATAGCTGCTTTATCGTCTGAGCCTAAAATAGTATTACCGGAACTGACCAGGCGTCCCTGTTGGACCATTGCTTTTATTCCATTTCCCGGTTCCACTGTGTCCATATGAGCAGCAAACAACAAAGATGGTTTGTCAGGACTGCCGGGGATTTTTACCAGCAAATTGCCTGATTCGGTACCCAAAGCTTTACCGGTTTCGTCTTCCTGTACCTGATAACCCCGGGCAGAAAATTCAGCCATCAGATAATCTTTGAACTTGCCTTCTTTACCGGACACTGAATCAATACCCACCATATGAATAAATGAATTTACCAGACGTTCTTTATTTACCATCAGACTGACTCCTTCCCAGTTGATCAAAAAACCTGAGTACACCTACCCGTTCAATAGTTGAACTTATTGAATATTTTTCTGTAAATAGATGAACCGCAATTAAAAACAGTAAAACTCCTGTACGAAATGTCAGCGGCAGAGAAGCTGCCGCCAGGTATCCCAGTAGTAAACCCAGCACATTGGACCCGGCATCTCCCATCATAGCCAGTGCTTTCAGGTCAAAATAAAAATAATACAAAACTGCCCCCAGCAACGGGGCAATTATTAAAAGATCAACCTTACCGCCAGCCATTAAGACTATTATTATAAAAAATAATAAAAAGCCTTTTATGGCTCTTCCCGGTCGTAAGTCCAGCAAATTAAGCAGATTGGTAAATAAGGCTATGATAAAAGTATTTAAAATTATCTCTCCGGCACTGCCGCCAATAAATAAGGCGGTAAGAAAAGCAATAAAGCCGCCTCCCAGTGCTTTTAAACCTCCGGTAGTCAGCCTGCCCTTCATTAAAGCACCAAAATGCCCCTTGAATCCCCGGTTATCACTGCCACCCAGCATGTCATCCAGAAATCCCAGAAAACCAAGCGCGGTGAGTCCCAAAGCCAGCAGATAAAACTGTGGTTCAAAAGCCGGAAGCAACAATTTATAACCAGCCATGATAATCAGATAAGTAAAGATAAAGGTAATACCAGTACTTACCGGGATATCTCTGCCCTGAAAATTAGGGCGAACCGCTCCGCTTTCCTGCAGCATGGGCAATACTAAATAAAGAACCATGGCCTCAAAGAAAAAAGAGGCTACCAGACTAATTCCGGCTGCCACATAGATATCCACCACTATTTCCTCCTCTTTTCCGACCAGATGACTTTAAGTACATCTACAAACTGCTTGCCCCGGTGAATAAATCCGGACAAATCTCTTCCGGTTTCATTATGAGTCATATTGGTTGGTACCTCCACTACCCGGAACCCTTGACGCAAAGCCCGGATGGTCATGCCCAATTCTACTCCATAAGCTTCATTAAACGGTGTTACCGCCTCCAATACGGCCCGTGTCATAACCCGTTGGCCACTCAATGGGGCATTTACCTGCATAACTCCTGCTCTTTGAATTGCCCGGGCGGCAGTATTTTTAACCAGACCAAACCCACCCTTTTTTTTCGCCGGCGGAAAGGCGGCAATAGCCAAATCAGCATGGCCCGCCAGCACTGGTGCTAAAACTTTGTGCACCTCAGCTGCTGAATCACCTAAATCAGCATCCAGGAATACTACTACATCGCCTTTTATATAGGGCAGGGAATAATTCATGGCCCCGCCTTTACCCCGATTTCTATCTACTTCCAGTACCTCTATCCCCAACTGTTCAGCCTGATAAGAAGTCTGGTCAGTAGAACCATCATTTACCACCAGAATTTGCTCAAAAACATCCAAAGCCAATACTGCCTCCAGTGTTTTGACGATACGATTTTCTTCATTATATGCGGGAATAACCAGACTAACCCCGGCCATTAAGGTTGCCCCCCAATTTTCTCTACTGGCAGCGTAGGAATAAACCTTTTGGCAGTTGGTTTAATGCCATAATGACCCGGTTCACCTGCCATAGCCAGAATAAGTGAAATTTGTCCCGGGCTAAGGTCAATATTATCTATTGTACTGATATTATGCTTTTGATATTCTTCCATATAAGAAGTCAGGATTTCTGAATTTTCAACTCCATAAACCTTCTTACCTCCATTTAGCAATGTCAGAATTAATCCCTGATCAAAACTATAGGGATAGGCAAGATTATCATCATTAGTACCACCAACTATAATCACCCCGTCCAGGGTTTCGTCAGTTAATCCATCCATCTTAATCAAGCCAAGTTCCTGCAACAAGGCAAGCACCGCTGCATCTGCCTGACCCATTAAAATTGAGGCTACACTATCAGCTACCTGCATACGGATACTGTCAACACTGGTTTTGGCATCCAGATTATAGAACTGAATTAACCGCGTCCGTACCTCTTGATTATTTAAATTAACTTCGCTTAAAACTACTGTTTTGGAAACTACATTCACTCCGGCAATTGACAGGGAATTAAGCATTCCGGCCGGAATATCACTGCCTCCGGTCACTACTATTCCCGCTTTATATCCTTCCAGGCGCTGCTTGATTAATATCGGCAGCATGCTCTGGCTGTAATTTTCATACTGACTGATAATCTTTTCCTGGTATTGGTTCCGGGCTTTTAATTCATCTTCACTTTCATGCAAAGCGGTAAACTGTTCCTCCAGCCGGTCAATCAACTTCTTTTGCTGATCTACCATCAGGTTATCGCCCACAATAGTGCTGCCAATCAGGATACCAATGGCCAGGGCCAGGAAAACAGCCACAATGGAAGTAATATGATAACGCAAATCAATCATTATTTCACCTCGTTATAAACTAAACAGTAACTTTAACTGCAACAGTAATAATCTAAAAAAAGGTTTGGTAGCCGGTGATACCATAAAGATAATTATTATTGGGACCAGGGCGGCGGCAAACAATTGCAGCAAATATCTGGTTTTGGGGCTTTGATTATATAATTGGCTTACCCCGCGGGCATCAACCAGAATAGAGCCTACTTTTAAACGAACCAGAAAAGTACTGCCCATCCCCTTACGGCCTTTTTCCATAAAATCAATCATATTGGAATGGGTCCCTACGGCTACAATAAGACTGGCGCCGTACTCCCAGGCTATAATCATGGCTACATCTTCACTGGTACCGGGCATCGGAAAAATGTGACAATCAAGTCCAATCTGCTCTACCCGTTCCAAACCGGGCGCATTACCATTCGCATAAGCATGAACGATTATTTCCGCTCCACAGGTTAATGCCTCATCACTCACACTATCCATATCCCCAACTATTATGTCGGGAGTAATGCCAAATTCCAACAAAGCATCAGCACCGCCGTCTACACCAATTATGACCGGAGATTCTTCATGGATATAAGAATTTATAGCCCGCAAATCCTCCTTATAACTGCTGCCTCTTACTACAATCAATGCATGGCGTCCTAATATTTCTGTAGAGAGAACCGGAACCTCCAGATTACCGAGAAGAATATCTTTCTCTTTTTTGGCATACTCCAGAGTATTCTCCACAAATCTCTCCAAAGCTCCCTGACTGTTTTCATTGGCAATTACCAGTTTTTGTCTGACATCCTGCAGGGTCAACTGATTGCCTTCAGCCACCAGCTTGTCACCCCAGTAAAGCTCATTGTTCCTAAGTTCCAGCCAGCTTCCTTCCCTGACCATGCCAAATATTTGGTCACCCACCTCATCTAAAATAGGAATGCCGGCTTTAAGAATTTTATAGGCACCCCGGGCCGGATACCGGCCTGTAATTGAAGCCTGAGCATTAACAATTGCCTGAGGCCGAATATCTATAAGTGAATTGGCAGCCACCTCATCAATATCATCATGATCAATGATGGCAATATCGCCCTTTTTTAACCGTTGTACCAGGTTTTTGGTGCGTCGGTCCATTCGGGCTCTGCCTCTGGAAATCATGGGAACACCTCTAATCTATTCCAATTACTTAACGAATATATATTAACACAATACTATGACAAAATAAAAAGACTCACCTGCACCTGTTAATTAAAGCAAAAATTATAAAAAGCCTCTTGCTTATTTAAAATAAATAAACAAGAGGCTTTATTATCTATAGGAGATCAACTAACCTTATTTTCCAATCTTAAGCGGTCAGCAATTATGGCAATAAACTCAGAATTGGTAGGTTTCCCCTTTTCCCCATTAATGGTATAACCAAAAAATTTATTGATTTTATCTAAATCACCCCGGTCCCAAGCCAGCTCAATGGCATGACGAATAGCCCGTTCTACCCGGCTGGGGGTGGTATCATACTTCTGGGCAATAGTAGGATATAACTCTTTCGTAACTGCTCCCAGATAATTTATTTCTCCTACTACCAACATAATAGCATCACGCAAATATTGATAACCTTTAACATGTGCCGGTACACCAATCTCATGAATAACCCTGGTAACCTCAACTTCCAAATTCTTGGGGGAGGGTGAACTGACCACTGTAAAATTAGTTACAGCACCCCGGGTTTCAACCTTAACTTTATTACTGGCCACCTGCCGGACACGATCGCCCAGCACCGGCAAATTGAAAGGCTTCAATATGTAATAGTCTGCACCTAACTGTACTGCCTTCTGAGTAATGTTTTCCTGTCCAAAAGCAGTCAGAATGATAATCTTAGGTCTTTGTGGCAGATTTAACCCGTTTAGTTTCTCTAAAACTCCTATTCCATCCATATAAGGCATAATGAGGTCCAGGATTAGTACATCAACCTCGTTTTTTTCTAAAATTTCCAGGGCTTCCATACCATTCGTACAAACATCGACGATATCAAAATCATTGTCATTACTGAAATAATCCCTTAAAATACCACAGAACTCACGGTTATCATCCGCTATCAGTATTCTAATCTTACCCGATTCATTGAACATAAACTGATGTCCCCTCCTTACTTAAAATTAGATTATTTTAAATTTATTAAGCCTTTTCGACGATACACCAACTATTACCTGCTTTTTTTTTCCATCAAATTACCCTATAATCCCGCATACATTTTGATAATAACCCTTATAATAAATTGTTTCAAATTACAATTAATTTCCGCAATTGGCTAAATTATATACCTATTAAGTATTTGATATTAAAAACAGCACGTTCTATTTTGTCGAAAACTTATTAGCTGGCTTTATCCATTACTTCCATTTCTGACAGCAGACTATCCATAAATATTCCGTAACCTCGCTGTGGATCATTCAGGAATACATGTGTAACTGCTCCAATTATTCGGTTGTCCTGTATAATTGGACTACCACTCATTCCCTGAATAATTCCTCCGGTAGTATTTAATAATCCGGGATCAGTAACCTTTAACAACATACCTTTTCCACCTTGGCGTCCAGGATAAACCTTCTCAATTAAAATATCAAAACTCTCAATATCCTCACCATTAATAACCGTACAAATCTTTGCCGAACCGGTTTTTACCTGATGGGCATAACCAACCTCCATAGCATATTCATAAAGAGGATTCTTTAAATCAGAGTCCGTATGGCCGAAAATACCACAACTGGTATTACTGATAATTTCTCCATTAATTGCACCGTCAGTATTGAATATCCCGATTTTTTCCCCCGGTCTGCCTGGTTTCCCCGGTTTTACTGTCTGCACTGAGGCGCTTACTATTCTACCCTGCATAACATCAATACCCTGCCTGGTATCAGCATCAATTATTATATGTCCCAGAGCAGCAAATTGCTTGTTGGCTGGTTCCCAAAAAGTTAAAGTTCCAACCCCTACTACCCCGTCACGAACATACAATCCAATTCGGTAACGATTGGTCTCAGCACAATAATAAGGCTTTACCGGTACATTAATAACATCTTCCCTGCGCTTAATCTTTAAACTTATGGAATTGTCTTTATTTACATCAATTACCCGGGCCAGATCATTCTCACTGTTAATAGATCGGCCATTAACGCTCAAAATAACATCGCCAATCTCGACACCCTCATCACGGGCAGGACACATTTTGGCCCCATCAGAACTGATCATAGGGGCAAAACCAACTACCATAATACCTTTGGATTGGAGCAATACTCCGATCGAATGCCCGCCTGGCACTACCCGGCGGGGAGGAATGGCTTCTACTGCCATTGATTTCAGGGGAATATACCCCAAAAGTTTTAGATTGACATCTGCCTTCCCGGGCTTAAGAGCCACAATTTCATATCCGGAGGAATTGCGATTCACTAGAACCGGTGACTCGTAAGGAGTTGCAAAAACGCTGCGGGAGGGTTTGGCTACCTGCATTTGTATTTTATCTTTTAACTGATCGGGAATACTAAGTTTAATTGCACTGGATTCTCCGACTACCAGAGTTTTATGCTCAGGTAAATCCAGTACCATGCGGGCTCCAGGTGAAAAACATGTTACCAGTAATATAGCAGCTAAAAAAACCCCTATACAGGTTCGAATATTTAAATTCACTTAAATCACTCCCCGTAACCTGATAGCAATATTCTCCCCGCCGGGAGAACAAACTATACCAGCGGTTTACGGGATAAAACTGCAAAGAAAAAGGCCACTGACAAACTTTTGTCAATAGCCCTGTTTTTTGCATCAATCTATAATCAAGTTTTAACTAAATAGTTCTTTAACTATTTTATCTTTACCAATGTTTAGATATTTTGCAACATCGTTCAATATAGAACTAAGTGTACCTATTCTCAGAGGCTTATGATATGGAATAGTAACATGGTGTTCTTCGCCACAAATTGTTGATGTCAGACGAATATGACTACCAGTTTGCCGGGTTACTTCATAGCCATATCTCCCCAAAAGGCTAATCAGGTGATTAGCATCAATATCACGAGGTATCCTCATATTGCAATAACCTCTTCTTTAATAAAATGCAATCTAAGTATATCGGGGACCTGGTCTTCATCAAAGTGGCAACGAATCGCATCTATTATTTCTTCTTTAATCGCATCCAGCGTATCACTTTCGGTGAATATAGAATGCCCCAGGGCCCTTGCCATATAGCCTCCTTCGGGTGCTTCTTCAATCAGGAAAATAATTTCCCTGTCCATTAGTTCACCTTCTTTCTATAGCTATTATATTCAATTATACCACTATAGAATAATTACGATTCACGGTTATCAATAAAGATGTAACCTCGTTTCAATAGTTCGCGGGCGTGCTGCAGGGTTATGTCCGAATACTGGTAACCACCCAGCATACGGGCAATTTCCTGTTCGCGGGTTTCTTGCTGAAGGCGGGTGACCTGGACAAATGTGGAGCTATTTTCAACCTGTTTATCAATCAAATAGTGACAATCCGCACGGCTGGCTACCTGGGCGGCATGAGTAACCAGGATCACCTGATGATCAGCGGCTATCTGATACAGTTTGTCAGCCATAGCCCCCAGCGCGGTTCCACCCACTCCCACATCTATTTCATCAAATACCAGGGTGGGTATACGATAAGTAGAAGCCAGAGCAGATTTTAAAGCCAGAATAAAACGGGACATTTCTCCTCCTGAGGCAACTTTGGAAAGTGGTCGGGGGGCTTCTCCCGGATTGGCAGAAAACATAAACTCAATATCATCATAACCATTTATAGCCGGAGAGTCCTTTTGACTTACTAAAACTTCAAATTTAATGTGCGGCATATGCAAATCCGCTAATTCCCGGCAAACCATATCCTGCAATCGGCTGGCTGCCTCGACCCGGATTGCTGACAATTGGGCAGCTATCAGATAATATTTCTCCCGCAACCCTTCTGCTTCGGAACGCAAATTGCTTTCCACCTGTTCATAATTCTCCAGCTCCTCAAGCTCCTGTTGGGCTTGCCGGTAAAAAGCCAGAACTTCTTCCAGGCTGGCACCATATTTGTTCTTTAATTTTTCAATAAGATAAAGACGATTCTCTACTTCATCCAATGCGCCGGGCTGAAAATCCAGTGAGTCCTGCAGGTCGGAGACTGCACCGGCCATTTCCTGCAGACTGTACAGAATTTCTTCAAGGGGTTCTTTTAACCCGGCTATAGCAGGTTCATCTATCAGATTCCTAACCACATCCAGCGATAATGAAATTAAATCATGGGCACTATTACCATCTTCGTGTCGGTATAACATATTTATAAGCTGCCGGCTGCTGGCTGATATTTTTTCAGCATTACGGATTCTTGATCGCAAGGATTGCAGCTCTTCCTCTTCGCCGGGATATAATTTGGCCGTTTCAATCTCCTTAACCTGAAAAGATAAAAAATCAATTTTTTGCAGGCGATTATTCTCATCCTGTTGCCACTGGCGCAATTTTTGTTCCTTTTCCTGCCACTGACTATAAACACTGGCAATCCGTTCTCGGAAAGAACCGGCTTCAGGAGCAAAATCATCTACAATATGCAGATATCTTTCATTTTCAAAAAGGGAAGACCGTTCATTCTGAACATGCATATCCAACAACCCGGCAGTTATTTCTTTTAAATAGGAGACAGATACAACACGATTATTTATGCGTACAATATTTCTACCACCGGGTGATATTTCCCGGCTGATGACCAGTATTGATTCATCTTCAGCAACGATTCCCTGTTCCTGCAGAAGATTCAGTACTTCTTTGCGGTTAATTTCAAACACAGCTTCAACTAATGCCTTTTTATTGATATCCCGAATAAATTCATTTTTTACGCGTTCTCCCATAACCAGTCCCAGCGCATCAATAATAATTGATTTACCGGCTCCGGTTTCCCCGGTTAATACATTAAGTCCGGGCTCAAACTCCATGCGCAATTCATCAATCAGGACAAAATTCTGAATAAAAATCTCCACCAGCATGGGCATCCCTCTTTATCCATAATATCTGCTATATCAGTTCCTGAAATCCTTTTATTACTTCCGGCACTGCTCCTATAGGCTTTACTACTACAAAAATCGTATCATCACCAGCTACTGTGCCCAGGATATTGGGAAAATCTGAGGAGTCTATTACTGAAGCCACCGATTGGGCTCCACCCGGCAAGGTTTTAATAACAATCAGGTTTTCACTGAAATCCATGGTAATGACTGAATCACTAAATATCCGGCGTAACCTTTCCTGGGAACGGGTAATGTTAGCCGCATCCGGCAGGGCATAACGATAACCCTCCTCATCGGGGATCTTGATTAATTGCAATTCCTTTATATCCCGCGATACGGTTGCCTGCGTTACGGCAAATCCATTTTTCTGCAGGGCTTCACATAATTCATCCTGGGTGGCAATTCTCTGGTTGGAAATAATCTCGGTAATGGTGAAATGTCGTTTAAGTTTCATTATATACCTCCATTAATCCGGGAACAAACCAGTATCTGAGGTGGATTATTCCTCTGGTTAATCGCTCTTATATTTATAACCTCAAAAATTCTTTGATTTAAACCGGATAAATATTCGGATACCTCAATCAGTTCCTGCTGTCCGGCTTCATATCCCGGATAACCTGCAATCGTAATCGCCCCTCCCGGAGCCAGACGCTCCAATATGGTCTTTAACGCAGCAATAGTATCATTACTGCCGGTTACAATATGGTGATCTCCTCCAGGCAGATAGCCCAGGTTAAACATAGCGGCTTTTACTTTTTCCGGCCGGTATTTTTCCAGATGGGCATGGTTGTCTTCAATTAACATTACCTGTTCAAGGCATTGATGTTCTAATAATAATTGCCGTGTCCTTCGTATAGCCTCCGCCTGTATATCAAAAGCCATAACCGTCCCCTGTGGCCCGGTTAATTGGGCCAGAAATACGGTATCCTGACCATTTCCGCAGGTAGCATCAATTACAAAATCTCCCGGACGGATTACCGATTGCATAATCTTATGAGAGCAAGCAACCGCATTATTGAAATAGCCGCTTATCAGTCTTCACTCCTTCTGATACGAGCTTCTATCTGATAAAAGAACAGGCTTGGTTTAAGTTTAGCCATTTTTAGTTTAAAAGGAGCCGGTGATATTTTAATTACCTGACCAATTTCCAGAGAGGTTTGTTCCTGACCATCTACACAAACTGCCGCATCTACCCCTGACAAATATTTTATTGCCACCTGTTTGGAGCCATCTAAAACCATAGGGCGTTTATATGAAGCATGTGGGGCTATAGGAGTAATAAGCAGCACTTCAATATCAGGATCAGTTATTGGTCCCCCGCAGGATAAAGAATAAGCAGTCGAGCCGGTAGGCGTTGCCACAATCATTCCATCACCGCGATAATTGGCAGTTAATTGACCGTCTATTTCCAGATTAAAACCTATCATAAGCGGGGATGTAGAGCGAAAGGCCACTTCATTAAGACACCAGGACTGAAAAACAACTTCTCCGTGCTTTAAAACCTGGCAATCAAGCATGAGTCTTTCGCTGAAACTAAATTGTCCGTTAACCAGAGGCTGCAAATATTCATCTACCTCCGATAATTCCAACTTGCTTAAAAATCCAATCCGACCCATATTTATACCCAACAACGGGATTCCCATAACGGCATAATGACGCGCAGTACGCAAAATAGTACCATCACCGCCTAAAACTATTGCCAAATCAGCATCTTCTGCCTGTACCGGCAGACTGAAAGCGTGTCGGCGTATAACTTCAAGATTATATTTTTCCAGTTTCTGCGCTATTTCCTGAGCTACTGACTCAGTATTGGTTCTATTCTGATTATTAATCAGCAGTACTTTTTTCAATGCCCTTACCTCCCAGTTGCAAATGAGCATGCTCTACTACCTGCTCGATAATATCACTAATATTATCCAGGGGGGATTCAGCTGCTGTCAATTTAAGAAAATACTCAATATTCCCCTGCGGCCCTTTAATAGGTGAATAAGTTATTCCCGTACAATTAAGGCCCGCAACTGATGCACTATTTACACAGGACATAATAACTTCTCGATGAATCCGGGGCTCTCTAACGACTCCCTTTTTCCCTACCCGGTCTTTGCCGGCTTCAAACTGTGGCTTAACCAGACAAACGACTATTCCGGTTTCATTCAATAATTCCTTTACTTTCGGAAATACCAACCCCAGCGAAATAAAGGACACATCTATGGTAATCAAATCAGCCAAATCAGGAATTAAGGCAGGTTCTATGTAGCGAATATTGGTTCTTTCCAGATTTACTACCCGGGGATCATTTCTGAGCGTCCAATCAAGCTGCCCGTAACCGACATCTACAGCGTATACCTTACGGGCACCTGCCTGTAAAACGCAATCTGTATACCCCCCGGTTGAAGCGCCAATATCTATCACCATTTTATCCCGGGCATCAACCCGAAAATCATGCAAGGCCTTTTCCAGTTTTAATCCTCCCCGGCTGACAAACCTTCGTCCGTTAGAAATAATCTCCACCGGCGCATCTTCATTAACTGATGTACCTGGCTTGTCAACTTTTTGCCCATTCACATATACCTGTCCGGCCAGAATATAAGCGCGGGCCTTCTCTCTGCTGGAGGCCAGTCCCCGGGAATAAAGCAGTATATCCAGCCTAACTTTCGCCAAATTTGAGCAACTCCCAACCGGCAGAATGGTTTACCAGTTCCGGCCAACGGTTAATGACCTTTTCCAGCAAAGCCTCCGCATTCATATCCAGATAATCAAATAAAATATCTACTCTGCCATGTTCCACAAACTCATCCGGTATTCCTGCCCTTAATACCTGAGAAGCTAACCCTTCTTCCTGTAAAATTTCCAGAACTGCACTGCCAAACCCCCCCTGCAGGACATTATCTTCAATAGTGACTATACGCCCACATTTTTGAGCAATGGATTTTATGCAGGACCTGTCTATTGGTTTTACAAAACGCGCATCAACCAGAGTGGCAGAAATATTATGTTCGACAGCCAGCCTTACCAAATCAAAGGCAAAAGATACTCCCCGTCCAATTCCAATTACGGCCAGATCTTCTCCGGAGGCTAAAATTTGAGCTCGACCAACGGGAATAGTGCCTTTTTCATCAGTTGCGGTTAATCCCTTTCCAATTCCCCGCGGATAGCGGATAGCTACCGGGCCGGGAATGGTAAAGGCAGTATTAAACATTCTAATTAATTCATTTTCATCTGCGGGAGCCATAACCGTTAAATTAGGAATACTGCGCAAATAAGATATATCAAAAACCCCATGATGGGTAGCGCCGTCCTCGCCTACCAAACCGGCCCGGTCTATAGCCAGAATAACCGGCAGATTCTGCAGCGCCACATCCTGAACAATCTGATCATAGGCCCGCTGTAAAAAAGTCGAATAGACTGCTACTACCGGACGCAACCCTGCCCGGGCCATACCTGCTGCCAGAGTAACTGCATGCTGCTCACAAATACCCACATCAAAAAATCTATCCGGATATTGGCGGGCAAACGGTGCCAACCCGGTTCCACTTGCCATGGCAGCAGTAATAGCAATTACTCCCGGATCAATGGCAGCCCGGCTAAGCATGCACTCGCCAAATATCTCCGTATAAGTTTTGACGCTTTTCCTGGTCTGTTGTCCGGTATTAATATCAAATGGCCCAATACCATGAAACACATCCGGATTTTCCAGAGCTGGAGTATATCCCCTGCCCTTCTGTGTAATTACATGAATAAAAACCGGGCCCTTCATTTTTGCCGCATTAGAAAAAACCTGAATCAGTTCTTCCAGACTGTGTCCATTAACCGGTCCAACATAAGTAAACCCCAATTCTTCAAACAAGATACCCGGAACCATTAAATATTTGACCATATCCTTAAATCTGCCTGCAGCCCGCGCAATATTGGGACCAATAGCCGGAATACGATGCAGGGCAGTTTCAATTTCATCTTTGGTACGGGAATAGGATGGGTCAGTACGCAGGCGGTTTAAGTAAGCTGACATGGCTCCAACATTACGGGAAATCGACATCTCATTATCATTTAATATCACCGTTAAATCATGATCTTCATGGCCGGCATGATTCAAGGCTTCAAAAGCCATACCTCCGGTTAAAGCGCCATCACCAATCACTGCCAGCACAGAGTGCTTTTCTTTCTTTATATCCCGGGCAATTGCCATGCCTAAAGCGGCTGAAATGGAAGTGCTGCTATGTCCGGTATTATAAGCATCATGTTCGGATTCTTCAGTTTTGGGGAAACCACTTATACCTCCGTATTGTCTTAACGCAGGCATCTGATGTTGTCTTCCGGTTAAAATTTTATGCACATAACTCTGGTGCCCTACATCCCAGATAATTTTATCTGCGGGAGTATTGTAAACGAAGTGAAGTGCCAGGGTTAATTCCACTACCCCCAGATTAGCTGCCAGATGTCCCCCGCATTGAGAAACGCTGTTGACCAGAAGTTGCCTGATTTCATCTGCCAGGCTGTATATAGAAGCTATATCCATACTCTTCAGGTCCTGTGGAGATTGAATTGATTTTAGAATACTGTTCATAATCAGGTCACCTTTTATCATTAAACAATTCCAGGCCGGTAAGGTTCTCCCACCGGGCCATAATTACCGCCACTCTGAAAATAATAGCATTGGCGTGATCAATGGCTACTTTCTTCCCCGCTGCTTTACCACCTACAGTCAAGGCGGCTATAAGACTGGTCATCATTCCCCCTATAATAAACAGGTCGATGGTAGCAAACCTGTCGATCAAACTTAATACTATACCTGCTCCGATAGCCCCACTTAGAGTACCGGCTATATCGCCAATCACATCATTACAAAAATTAGCCACCTTGCTGGCATTCCTGGTTATTTTAACCGCCTGAACGGCACCATATACTTTTTTGGCTGCCCTGGCATTAAACGGCGGTAGAACTGCTGCCGTTGCAGCCGTTCCAATCATATCAAAAAATACTCCCACTAAAATTATAATCAATAACAACGGAATAGAAACAAATATGCTATTAACAGCACTAACCAGACTTTCTGCTCCGATACTAACCAGTAAAGCAATAAAAAAAGTAAAAAAGGCCACTGTCAGGGCTGATATCCAAACATTTTTATTATTAAAAATACGGGTTGGCAACAATAAAAATATTCCTCCAAAAATACAGTCTGGCAAAAGGTTGTCTGTTGAGTAAACGCTGCGACATAGGTCCAGCAGGTTTTCCCCGTGGAGCACCCGACTGTTGCCAGAGGGGCGGTTTCCCTTTATGTCCACATTACTGCGTCACCGCAAGTAAGGCTGGATTACCACTTAGTGCACACTTTAATCCTCAACAAACCGTGCCAAAGCACACAGTCTAGGAGTTTTCCTCAACAGCCCCCATTAATTTCTAGCCTCTTTTGCAGTACACGGTTTCAAAGCAGATAACAAATCCCTGGCCGCGGTTTTTGTTACCCATTTAAGGCTTATTCGCCGCCACCACTCAAGGCAGGCTACACTGCACCCAGCTTTCACCAAATGCAGGTTTTCCTGGTAAACTTTAGACTTACCAAGCCTCCACGAGTGTGGGGTCAGACTCCACATGCCGTTGCGGAATGCCCCATCACCCTTAACTCCCAGCAAAGACCCCTGACTGGGCGTCAAAAGCCGATACCAGAAGCTTCATCGATGTGCCATTTACGGATTTTTAGGCCCGTCTTTGAAATTAATAGAGCTGACTAGAATACTGTAACCTTCTGCCAGTTCACATTCGCCTGTAATTATATCATACCAGCATAATATTCTTCCACTTATCACTATTGTCAGGATACAGCATAGCGAGCAATCTGAGTTCTATAAAACCCATAGTATTATTATAGGTAGTTATATCTTACTCCAGCTCCGCTTAGTTATTCCTGACTAAAGTAAACCAGGTCAACTCTCTTAAAAAATTGGCCGCCGGGCCAAAATACTCCAGACTGGATAAACATTCATCAACCATTCTACGCGCTATTTCCTCGGTTCTTTCAATACCAAATAAGCTGGGGTAAGTAGTTTTTTGATTTTTTATATCACTTCCAATTGGTTTACCCATCAACTCTGCATCACCACGGACATCCAGTAAATCATCCGTAATTTGAAACAGCAGACCAAAGCTGTGTGCAAAAGAAGTAATCTTCTCCAATCCGGTGGAATCCATGCCTCCCAGTATGGCTCCGGATCTCAGCGCTGCCTTAAACAATGCTCCGGTTTTCAGACTATGCAGGGTTTGCAAAGTAGAAAATTCTATGTTTTTCCCTTCGGATTGTAAATCTATTACCTGACCGCCAATCATCCCTCGGCTGCCGGCCGCTTTTGATACCTCGCTGATTACTTGCAGCGCCCGCTCCGCTTTTATTGGTGCAAAGGCTGCATTTTGGGCTATTAATTCAAAAGCGGCAGTAAGCAACGCATCTCCGGTTAGAATGGCAATATCTTCTCCAAATACTTTGTGACAGGTAGGTTTTCCCCTGCGAAAATCATCATCATCCATAGCCGGCAAATCATCATGAACCAGAGAATACGAATGAATCATTTCCAATGCACAGGCCGTTGGAATAACCGATTCCCGATCTCCGCCTGCCAGGACTGCGCCTTCCATTACCAGCATGGGACGCAGTCGTTTTCCCCCGTTAAAAACCGCATAATGAATAGCCTGATGAATAATAGCCGGATAGGCGTCTACCTGTTCCAGGCATCCGGTTAAACAACTATCAATGAATTTTTTTCGTTCCTGTACCTCAATTTGAAACTCATTTAAGTCAAAATTATGCATTTTAAACCTCACTCTTCAACCTCAGCCAGTTCAAAATTGCCATCCAGTTTGCTTATTAACTTCTGCATGCGTTGTTCGGTAACCTGTAATTGCTGCTGACAAAACAGAGTAAGATTAATACCTTCTTCGAACAGCAGCAATGATTCTTCCAAATCCTGCTCCCCTGCTTCCAGCTTGTCCACAATCGCTTCCAATCTGCTCATGGCTTCCTCAAACTTTATTCTTTCCACCGTTTCCCCGTCTCCCTGTCTTCAATTTTTACTTTCAGCTCTCCATCGGCTAAAATCAACTGTACCATATCTCCCGGTAACACCTGATGAACTGAACGAATTACGCCACTTTCATTTCTTACTACTGCATAGCCTCTTTTTAATACCTTTAAAGGACTTAGCTTATCAAGTCCGGAAGAGGTTATAGCCAGTTGGTTTTGCCTGCGATTAAAATTATCATCTGCTGCACGCAGCAATCGCGCTGATAAATCCTGCAAATCATCCTCTTTGGACTGCAAAGATTGCAATAAACCTGAAGTTTTGAGTATTCGCTTCATTACTAACTGATCCAGGCTTTCACTGCGACTATAATATATTTTTTCGATAGCCATCTGCATTCTTTGCTGCCATCGTTTTATTTCCTTTCCCAATTGCTGCAAATCAGGGACTGCCAACTGGGCGGCCTGCGTCGGAGTTGCTGCTCTTACATCTGCCACCCAATCTGCCAGAGTAAAATCAGTCTCATGACCAACTGCCGAAATAACTGGAATCTGAGATTCAAATATAGCCTTAACTACTTCTTCACTGTTAAAGGCCATTAAATCTTCCCATGAACCTCCGCCCCGGCCAATAATGATCACATCCATATCTCCCCAGGTATTTAAACAACGCAGACCCTGGACCAATTCCATTGGTGCATCCACGCCCTGAACCGAACTATGATAAAATATTACCTGAATTCCGGCATGACGCTGGCGAAGAACTTTTAAGATATCCTGAAGGGCGGCTCCGTCCTGTGAAGTTATTACCCCTACTTTTTGTGCGAAAGACGGCAGGGGTTTTTTAAAATCCTCGTTAAAATAGCCCTGCTTTTCGAGGCGTTCCTTAAGCTGCTGCAAATACAAAGAAAGACTGCCTGCCCCAAAAAGCTGTAATTCATCAACATAAAGCTGATATTTTCCCTGACGGTTAAAAACTGAAATCGAACCCCGCGCTAATACTTCCATGCCATTTTCCGGCATAAATTTTAAAGCCCGGGTGCGACTCTTGAACATTACTGCACTTACGGTAGACTCTTCATCTTTCAAAGTAAAATACATATGTCCGGACTGCTGATACAGCTTAAAACCTGAAATCTCACCGCGCAGCCAGAAATCCTGCAATCCCGGTTCACTCTCCAGTAACAGCCCGATGAACTTATTTAATTCACTGACGCTGATAACTTTTGGTTGCATATGTTTTTACCTGTCCGCAGCCTGGCATAAATTATTCATAAGCTCAGCAATCAAAATTGGTCCTATGCCACCAGGTACTGACATCAGATGACCGGATAATTCACCCATTTTTTCCCGGTTTACATTGCCGCAAACTTTGCCCTGGTTCCAGTGAAAACCAGCATCAATAACCAAAGCTCCCTCTTTAATATGTTGATCATTGAAAACCAGCGGCTCACCCTTCTCAATAACATAAATATCACTGGCGGGAAGAGTCGCCTTTTTATAATCAGGAATAATGCTGACGCGACTGCCCTGTTTGGTCAGAATTATCGCGAGTGGAATTATCAGATCAAAAGAATCGCCAACCAGAGTAATCTGCCAATCTGAAAGTGTACCTTTGGTCTTGTTTATCACTTCCATACAAGCCCGGGCGGCCGGGGATATAAAAGGTGCATCACCCTGAAAAAGCAGGCCCCGATTACCGGGATTAAATCCATCCACATCTTTAGCCGGGTCAATAGTGCTTAAAAAGTCTTCCGTAAATTGTTCCAACTCTCCCGGTAAAGGTAACTGCAACAGTATGCCGTCTACTTCATTATTCTTATTTAAATCTTCAATATGTTTTAAAAGTGCCTCACGACTGATACTGGCAGGCAGCAAATCCAGCCGGCAAACACCTCCGATAAACTGAGCCGCCTTTTCCTTTAACCCTGCATATACCAGGCTTTCTTTGTCATCCCCCACCACAATAACCACCAGAGATGGTACTAAATTTTTCTTTTCATTGTCCTGCTTTAACCGCAGTTTTATTTCATTGGCTATTTCACTGCCATTAAGAATTTCCATTAATCCTTCAACTCCTGACTTGAATGTTTATGTAATAACAAGGCCAGATGGGCTACACCTACCGCATTATCAGAACTTAATCCCGGTTCAGCAAAATAAAGCTTCATCCCTACGGCAGGATGTTCCAATCTATCAATAATTCTTCTTCTTATTAAATGATTAGCCATTACCCCCCCTACCAGTAAAACCTTCTTTTCCTGTTTTTCCGGTCTAATTTTAAGTAAAGTCTTTTCAACGGTTTTAGCAATTACCCTTAAAACGGCTGCCGCAATTTCAGCTTCCGGCACTCCCTGCTGATACATTTGAATTGCCCTGGTCTCGGCGCCGGAAAAAGATATCCCGGGCAGATTAATTGCCGCTGGAATCGGATATTGATTATTATTGCCTGCCTGTGCTGCCAACTTTTCCATAGCCGGCCCGCTCGGAAATGGCAATCCCATAGCCACTCCCACCCGGTCTACCAATTGTCCTGCATGCAGGTCACTGCTGGAAGCCAGGTTTTCAATACTAAAAAAGCCATCCCCGCCTCGTGTTACTCTCATAACATCGGAAGTACCCCCGGAAAAATGCACCGCTAAAAAGCTGTTTTCCTGAAGCAAATCGGGATGACCATATATTCCTGCTGCAATATGTCCCTGTTGATGACTCACAGTATAGAGCGGCACCTCCAAAATCTGGCTGATAACCTTAGCCTGTCCCAGTCCGGCCAGGAATACCGGCATATAACTATCCCCGGTATCGCGCGGAGCCTGACTGGCTGCTACCGCTTTAACTGCGGCGGCTAATCCCGTTGGTATACGCTCAAATAACTGTGGTAAATTTTTAATATGTAAAAACAGGGCCTCAGATTGCCTCAGCCCTCTTTTCCCCATGGGTACAGACAAAATCATTCTCTGATCAGCTACTATCTGACCGTTCTCATTCATAACTGCCAGAGAAGTGGTATAGGCACTGGTATCAATCCCCAGATACAGATTCATCCCTATCCCCCTGAATGCGATCCAGAATAGCATTTACAAAAGCGCTGGAGTTCTCTTCGCCATACTTCTTGGCAATTTCTACCGCCTCATCAATAGCTATAACCGGTTCAGCCCCGGGTAAATACATGATTTCAAATCCCGCTACCCGCATTAGATTACGGTCAACCGAAGACATACGCTCTACCGACCAGTCTCTTGAATAACGGGCAATTTTTTCATCAATTGCTGCCATATACTGTAATGTGCCTTCAATTAATTGCCAGGAAAAGCTGCATTCCTTTTCAGTTAGTTTGTTCTCCGGTAAATCACTATCCGTCAGTTGGTTCTCCAATAAATAATCAAATGCTTTGCGGGGATCAGCTTTTACCTGATCTACCTGAAAGACAACCTTAAAAGCATATTCCCGGGCCTTTCTTCTACTCAAACTATCAACCTCTCACTTGGCTATTTTTTAAATATACGATTTAACCAGTTTTCAAAATCCTTATTCTCATCAAGTTGTTTACCAATAAAATACCCGGTTGCTATACAAATAATAATAAAGAGCGTTTTAAAGAAACCATAACTGACAAACAAAATAGCTGCCAGCAGTCCCAATAAAATTCCTACCGTTTTTCCGCGGTTTTCTACCAGTAATAAATACATAACCCTGTCCCACATGTTTTACACTCCCCCTTACAGATTGGTTGATTTAGGGGCAACTGCAAAATCGTCCACCAGTACGCGTACTTCCGCTACAGTAAGACCACCTATAGTTTCGAGACTCTCCCGAATTACACTTTGAACATTTTTGCTCATTTCTGGAACACTATGCTCAGGATTAATCATCATATGCATAGTAATTATTAATCCCTCCGGACTTTCTTTTACAGCCGAGCGAATTTCTTTTACACCCTCCACTTTTTTGACTGCTTTCATAATAATTACTTTGATTGCATCAATAGTAATGGAGACTTGTCCATTCAAACTGCTGACAATATTAACTGAAGTTTGCTTTGGCCTCTTCTGTAACAAAGAAACTAACACATAAACAGTAAGGGCGATAACTAAAATTGCTGCTGCAGCCGAAATCATACGCCCTTCAGCTGTTGCTACAGCCATATTTATGTAATTAAGCGGTTCAGGTCTGCCTGCAGCCAACCCCAGCACTGCTGCTGCCATTATCAATAACAGCAGGTTGTATACAAACAGAACTGTTTTTAGTAATGCGGACACTTATCAACACCTCTTTTCCGGCTTATAAAGACAACCCCCTGGGTGGCAGGGGGTTGTCGGTTTTGGTTGACTTTATTAAGCCTCGAAATTTCCTGCCGGTATTTCTGTTTCATTTATACCGGAAGATTTCTTTAACTGAACTGAAACTACATGTACATTGACTTCGACAACATTTAATCCCGTCATGGTTTCAACTGCCAGTTTAACTTCCTTTTGGACATTATCAGCAACCTCAGGAATTGAATAGCCAAACTCCACAACCAGGTAAATATCGATTTTAGTATCGTCATTAGTTAATTCAACTCTAATACCCTTGGTAAAATTTTTTCGTCCCAGTTTTTCCACCAGGTCAGTTCCCCAACCGCCGCTCATAGTTGCCACACCTTCGACATCTATAGCAGCCAGACCTGCCACCGTGGAAACCACCTCATCAGCAATGGTAATAATACCCATCTCAGTATTGATACCAGGTTTATTAGCTTCCATTATGTCACCTCCAAACCGACTTTATATTTTGTATATTACCAGACTATTACTATATTTATCAAACTCAACTTAACTTAATGATAACCTTAATAGTTATTATTCATCCTTCTTTGGATAAAATTCGTGTAAACTTCGCCTTTTTGAAAAAAGGCATTACTCAAAACCTGTTGATGAAAAGGAATAGTTGTTACCACACCCTCAATGGTAAATTCGGCCAGGGCGCGTTTCATTCGGGAAATGGCTTCCGTCCGGTTTTGCCCCCAGACGATCAGCTTGGCAATCATGGAATCATAATACGGAAGGATAGTATAACCCGGATACACTGAAGAATCCACCCGAATCCCCGGTCCTCCGGGTATAATATACTGCCCCACAGTACCCGGTGCAGGCCTGAAATCAAAAGCGGGGTCTTCAGCATTAATGCGACACTCTATAGCCCAGCCATTAATTTTTACATCCTCCTGCCTGTATCTCAACGGCTCACCGGCAGCAATGCAAATTTGTTCTCTGACAATATCAATACCGGTTATCATCTCGGTAACCGGGTGCTCGACCTGTACGCGGGTGTTCATCTCAATAAAATAGAAATTTTTATCCTTATCTACGAGAAATTCAACCGTTCCGGCACTGCTGTAACCAGCCTGCCGGGTTAAGTCCACTGCTACCTGACCCATAGCCGTCCGTAATTCATCATGCAAAAATGATGAGGGGGCTTCTTCCAGCAGCTTTTGATTACGCCTCTGCAAAGAGCAGTCTCTTTCCCCCAGATGGATTACATTACCATGCTCATCAGCTAAAACTTGTATTTCAATGTGACGGGGTTCTTCAATATATTTTTCTACATATACTTCATCATTGCCAAAAGCAGCACCTGCCTCCATGCGGGCAGTATCCAGGGCTTCCCGTAAAGATTCTGCGCTGTGTGCCAGACGCATACCTTTGCCTCCGCCTCCGGCAGAGGCCTTGATCATAACCGGATACCCGATTCCCTGCGCAATATCAATTGCCTGATTATAATCAGTTACCGCACCATCACTTCCCGGAACCAATGGTACCCCGGCCTGTCTGGCCGTTTCGCGGGCTTTGACTTTATCCCCCATCAGGCTGATTACTTTTGCAGATGGACCAATAAACTTTATATCATGTATTTGGCACAATTCAGCAAAATAGGCATTCTCGGCCATAAAGCCGTAGCCGGGATGAATAGCCTGCGCCCCGGTAATAATAGCTGCACTGATAATATTATATATGTTAAGATAGCTATTTTTAGCCGGTGCCTCCCCAATACACACAGTTTCATCTGCCAATCGCACATGCAGGCTGTCACGATCAGCCTTTGAATAAACGGCTACGGTAGAAATATTCAATTCCCGGCAAGCCCTGATAATTCTAACCGCAATTTCGCCGCGATTGGCTATCAGAATTTTGGTAAACAAATTATCACCTCTAGTCTTTTTCAATCACAAATATAACTTGCCCGTATTCCACCGGTTCACCATTTGAAACCAGTACATCGGTTACCATACCCGATACTTCAGCTTTAATTTCATTCATCAGTTTCATAGCTTCAACAATACATAATGTTTGTCCGGTAGTTACCCTGTCGCCCGCTTTTACAAAAGGAAGGGCATCCGGAGAAGCCGCCGCAAAAAAAGTACCTACCATTGGTGCAGTAACCTCTGCCATATTTTCCGCTTCAATTACTGCTGCCGGGTCAGATGAACTGCTCTGCAAATCATCATCACCGGTATCTGCTGTTACACGCGTATTGGATACACTTTTGCGTAAATTCAAACGAAAATCATCACTATGCAATTCCAATTCTGCCAGACTGGATTTATCCAATAACAAAATCAATTCTTTAATTTCCTCAAAATTCATCTCTTCATCTCTCCTGAGAAGGTTTGGTTTCGAAACTACCGGTCTGTTTACTGCAACTTTCTCCGGTTGATACATATCTACCGTCAAATACTCCCCGGTGTTAATAAGGGAAGCATCTTCCAAACCCTTTGATTTACGCCATTCAAAATATTTAAGTGCTACCTGAGGAAACAAAACATAAGTCAATATATCCTCATCACTCTCAACCCATTGGGCTACTTCCTGTTTGGCCTTTTCCCAGCCCGGCTCCAATAAATCTGCCGGTCTGACGGTTATAATTTCTTCGTCACCAATAATTTTTTGACATATTTCATCACTTATATCAACCGGCGGCTTTCCATATAGACCCCGTACATAATCTTTTACTTCACCCGGGCACAATTTATATCTTTCCCCCATAAGCACATTCAAAACGGCCTGAATAACAATAATCTGACTGGTAGGTGTCACCAGGGGAGGATATCCCATGTCAGCACGCACATAAGGTATTTCTTCCATTACCTCATCAACTCTATGGGAAGCCCTTTGTTCTTCCAATTGTGATAATAAATTGGAAATCATACCTCCCGGAACCTGATGTTCAAACACCTTCATATCATTAATACGGGTTACTCCGCGCTCAAAACCTTTATGTTTGCGTATTTCTTCAAAATGGGTAGCTATATCAAATAACTTATGCAACTCCAGGCCGGAATCCCGGTCTGAATCCTGAAGTGCTCTGACAATCGTTTCCACCGGTGGCTGCGAAGAACCAAACGCCATGGGTACACTGGCAGTATCAATAATATCAACTCCGGCTTCAGCCGCTTTCAACAGGGCGGCAATCGCCATACCCCCAATATAATGGGTATGCAGCTGGATAGGTACATCCAGACTCTCTTTCAATGCAGTAACCAGGTCATAGGCCTTATATGGGGACAACAACCCGGCCATATCCTTGATGCAAATGGAATCCGCTCCCATCTCCCTCAGACGCAGGGCGATTTCAACAAAATGATCCATCGTATGCACCGGACTGATCGTATAAACCACACAGGCCTGGGCATGCTTTTCAGTAGCCTTGATAGCTTTAAGTGGTACTTCCAGATTGCGAATATCATTCAGGGCATCAAATACCCGAATTATATCAATACCATTTTCAGCTGACTTCTCTACGAACTTATAAACAATGTCATCCGGGTAATGACTGTACCCCACCAGAGATTGACCCCGCAACAACATTTGCAGCTGTGTTTTCTTAACCTGTTTCCTGATACTGCGTAATCTTTCCCAGGGATCCTCATTCAGATAACGGATGCATACATCAAAAGTTGCTCCACCCCATACTTCCATGGAATGGTAACCTACCTCATCCAAATTCTCTAAAATCGGCAGCATATCTTCGGTAGCCATACGAGTCGCCCATAGACTCTGATGGCCATCACGCAGGCTGGTATCGGTTATTTTAATTCTGCTCATTTTCTGTTCCTCCCGTTACCATATCTTACATATCAGCAATATATACCCTGATACAGATATACTCAGGCCTGCGGCCTGAGTTAACCCAGATTATTATAAAAATAATCCGCTTGCGTTTCAATGCATTTATCGTATGTATACCTGCATTCATATATGTACACTAAATACCGTATTGACAGTCTGAGGCTTCGAGATTACCTGAAAAAGCATCATAATTGTCATCCTGAGGAGCTATAGGCAACAAAGGCTCTCTTTTTAAAGTCGGTAATATTATTATGACAGTGAACCCGCACAATCCTGTAAGCAATTGTATCTGAATATCCCCATTAATCCGCCAATTAACACTCAACATCAGTTTCATTCAGTACCCGTCAAGTAAAGTCCGGTTCCAAATAACAGCGGTGAATAAATGTTGACAACAACCCTGTCCCCCTGTCAACCCCCCTGTCAACCCTTTTACATGTCATTCTGAACGATAGTGAAGAATCTAGTTGGTTAAAGTCCCAATATTGCAGATTTCCAAAAGAGATCCTTCGTCGCCTGCAGCTCCTCAGGATGACATTTAGGGTACTTTTTCAGAGTCAGCAACCGTCAAGTAAAGTCCGGTTCCAAATAACAGCGGTGAATAAATGTTGACAACAACCCCGTCCCCCTGTCAAAAAAGGGTTGTTAAGCGGACTTTCCCGTTGACAAATTGGTGATTCAGTAATTCAATCAGGCTCTGCTGCCGATCTTCCGGTAACTGTTTGGCGGCCACTACTACTATGGCATCAGGCTGAAATACTACCACGCAATCTTCGCCGGTACTGCTTTTCACCAGATTCTCAGCTTTCATTTCCCTCTCCATATCGGTTGAAATATCTACGAGGCGAAAAGCTGCCGACTGACGCGCCTCATCAGTCAGAGACTCATTATTGCATATTTCCTGTAATAACTCCACCTGTTTGCCGCGCATCTGCTCCCTTTCCAGGCGATATTGAATAAAGAAATCTTCACCAATATCAGTATTAGCAAGTCGGGGAATCATGGATATATCCTCTTCACTGCCTGAAATATCAGGAGTTTGAATGGATTCCGGTAAGTTTTCTTCCGGAGTCTTATTATTCAGCAGTAGAGATACCATGATTATAATTGCTATCAGAACAGCTATCCCGGCAATAATTCTCTTTGTATTAATTATCATCATATCCCCGCCTTTCTCGGCATGACTGTTACTTTATGGGGGGCAATATTAAGCAAAGTTGCTACTGCCTGGGTAAGGTTTTCCCGCACCCTGGAATTTCCTGCCCCGTCAGCAACTACTAAAACCCCGGTTACTTCAGGTGATTTTTCCTCTACCAGCAAAGGGTTGCCGGAAGTTACTGCCAAATCACGCACTACTGTATCTTCCCGGGTTTGCTTGCTGTTAGAACCTGTGCCTTCCTTGCTCTCCCGTTTCTCATTACGCAGATTACTGGCATAAGTTTTACTTCCGCGGGAAGCCAGCGAAATACTTACCTTAACTTTGCCGGCACCATCAATCTGCGATAGAATGCCCTCCAGATCAGCAACCATTTGTCCCTGTAAGCTGCTGCTCTCCATATTATTTACGGGAATTAAATTGTCTTGGTTTTTTTCCTTTACTCCGGTTGGCCAGATCAGTGCCAGCAAGCCCAGACAAATTACTATAATTAATAAATAGCGTCCCTTGCCTCCTTTCAGGTTCATCCAATTACTGTTCTCCTGCTGGTTATCACCTCTAATCCATTCCTCCAGCATTAAACTAACCCCCTCTAAACTCAATTTTGATTTGCTCATCTTTAAAACCGTATAGGTCTTTGACCACGCGTCGTACTTTGGCTTCCACCTTTTTCTTTTCCTCAGCAGATAAAGACTGGTAATTTAAACCCAGAACTCCAATCTTTCCATCTTCAAGCGGTGGATCTGCAGATTCCGGTGAAATAATCAATTCGATTTTTTCCATACTACCCTGGTTATTTATGCTTACCAGCGTCTCAACTTCTTCTATGCCAGGAACCAGCATCGCCACTGCCCCAATTTGACCCTCTACTTTTTCCTGCAATAATTTTTGATTGCTGTTTATTAATTGCTCGTTCAACTCTTTGCCCTGTTGCATAATCTCCTCCTGACCCTTACTGTCAGCCTGAAAATTCCAGCAATCGATACTGTAATTAACATCCTGCAACAAAAAGCTCATTACCGGATTGAGAACTGCAATAAGAACAAACAAACCGATTGCAAAACGCACCAGCGGTTGTAAAGTCCCCTGTGGCAACAGCAATTCCAGAAAGCTGGCAATAATGATAATTACAATCACATTTCTGACTATTTCCGATAATAACTGCATTTAAAATTGCCCCCTGTCAGGAAAATGAAGCCAGGTGGTTGGTGGTTCCAACGACAATGGCAATCATGATAAAAAACATTAAACCTACTGCTGTAACTGCTGCCAGCATCATAAATAAATGAGTGCTCATAGTTTCCAGAATGGCAGCAGTCCTGCCATCACCCAATGGTTCGGCAATGGCAGCTGCAACCTTATAAATCAGCGCAATAACTGCAATTTTAATCAGCGGAAATAATATAATTCCTAAAATAATTATTACTCCAAAAATACCCAGTGCCTGTTTTAACATCACTACATAACCGGCGGTAACCTCAATGGTATCGGAAAACATTTTCCCCACCAGCGGTATGGCATTATCAGTAACGAACCTGGTAGTACGCAAAGCCACCTTATCCATAACCGAAGCATACAGTGACCTGAGGGTTAAAATTCCCACAAACACAGTCAGTATAAATCCCAGAGATAGTTGAGCCATTTGCCCGAAAAATTTGGCCAGGCGCTCTACTTTGATGGTTCCTGATATTTGATTGGCCAGATTCAAAATAGCCGATAAAATAATCAACGGAAATACTATCGTTTTCATGGCAGTGGCAAAAGCAGTAGCGGTAGTCATCAACACCGGGAACAACATCATGGAGGCATTAATATTGCCTAAACCGGCAACCAGCACCAGCATTTGTGGTAACATTCCCAGCATAAAACTGGTCATTTGATCAATGGTTTGTTGTCCGATACCCAGAACTAATCGAAAAGATCCCAGCGCTATGGCTGTCAGAGCCATAAAACATGCCATCTGTGCTATACGACTGACTCCGGAAGAAAAAGCTCCGGGTAAATTGATTAACAGCGCGGATAACACTGATAAAACCAGCAACTTACCCAGCAAATTGAAGTTAGCACTAACCTCGCCCCAGAAATATTTGCCCATATTCTGCATGATTTCACCTGTGTCCAACTGCCAATTTCCACTGATAAAGTCCAGCAGCCATTCCTTTACCGATTTATGATTAATATAATTGCTAACTTCTCCATCTATCTGCTGTTTGAAATCTTCCATGGTCCCTAAATCAATCTTTTCTATAACTTGTGGCAGTAATGATATATCCTCATCTTCAGCAGCCTCAAGCGTTGAAAAGTTAATAAAGGTAAATAATATTGCCAAAATAATAATTATAAATGTACTTCTTTTCATGAACTTCACCCCGGCATCAATTCCAGCAGCGATTCCAATATTGCTACCATAATGGGCAAAGCCAGAACCGCTATAATTATTTTGGTTGCAAACTCAACCTTTTTGGCAACAGCCTGTTCACCGGCATCATTACAAATCGAGGCAGTAAACTCTCCCAGATAAGCCACCCCTAAAATCTTTAACAAGGTGGAAAGAAAGAAATAGTTTATCCCTGCCCGCCTGGTCAACTCGGTCATAACCTCAATAATTGAGGTCAGCTTGTCAATCATGAACAGAAATATAACCACACTGAAAACTATACTGAGGACTACCGCCATAACCGGCTTCTCCTGGCGCAGAATCAACAGCATTATGGCAGTAACCAGTGCAATTCCTACTATTTGCGCAATCTCCACGCCTATCTCCCCTTACTGCAATTGAGCATACAAGAACCTGACTATTTCTATGGTGAGTCAGGTCAGATTTTTTTGAACCTTACTCTTCCCGAAGTGAAGCATTTCTGCTGTCCATTAGATCCTTCGCTATCGCTCAGGATGACAATAAAGCCTCACTCCTGACCCCTCAATCCTTAACCCCTCACGGACTATATATTTCATCTAATCTAATTCCGAATTACGTATTCCGAATTTCTAATTAATTTAATACTGTCAGGCAAAGTCAGGAACAATCAGGAACAGTCAGGTTCTAAAACCTGAAACGGTTAACTCCAAACCGACCAAACACCATTCCGCAAATTAACTTACCCCTCATCGCATCATGCTGAGTAGAAGGCCCCCTCGCCGTGTCATGCTAAGCAGAAAGGCCCCCTCACCGTGTCATGCTGAACGAAGTGAAGCATCTCTGCTGTCCACCAGATCCTTCGCTATCGCTCAGGATGACAATATAGAGACCCCTCACGCCTCACCCCTCACCCCTCACGCCTACAAATTAAAAACCGATCTGACGACCGTAAATAATTGGTTCATCAGCTGCACCACAATAATTAAAACAACCACAACTCCTGCCAGAGTAAGCATTTCCGCCTGCTCTTCCTTTTTGGCCTGTTTAAGTACAATAGATAAAACTGAAATCAGGATACCGATACCGGCGATGCGAAAAATAATATCTACATCCATAATTTCCCTCCATTTAGTTTTTGATTGTGCTTAAATCAGCAGTAATACTACCACTGCTCCCAGAACAAACCCGGTATAACTCCACAACTTTTGCCCGGATTCACAGGCTTTCAGGGCTTCTTCCTCCAAAATTTTCAGCTCTTCCTGAACCATTAATAAAACCCGCTCCTGCTCGGATGCATCTGACATGCCTATCTGATAACCAAGTGTAGCCAGCAACTCCAAATCCGCCCGACTTAATTCTGAATGAGAGGATAACTTGTGCATACCTTTCCGCCAGGCTTCCCTGGCAGTATTGCCCTGTCTTTCCCCCAAACTGCAGGCTACTTCCTGAAAAAGAACTGATACCGGATAAACTGAAAATTGTTCAGTTCTTTTTAAAGCCTGAGGTAAAGGCGTATGTATATAGGTAATCTCTTTTTGAAGAAAGTTCAGTGCCAGGCGCAGGTTTTTTAATTGTTCAACTCTCTGGCGAATTCGTCTGGCCTGGTTTAGTCCCCAGCTTCCAAACCCGGTCATAACCATTACAATTCCCAGCGTCTTTAACCACAACATCAGGCCTGCCACCTGACGATTTCTTCAATATTGCCCGGATGTATACGCCGGGAAAGTGTGATTCCGCTTTGAAATGCTTTCAATTTCATTAAATCCTGCATAAGCGGACGATTTTCCAACTCCTTTACATTACGGGCATGAACACTGGCTATTACTGCTACACCGGCATTGAGACATTCTCTGATAGCAGTAACATCTTCCGCCCGTCCAATTTCATCAGTTATAACCACCTGGGGAGACAACGAGCGAATAGCCATCATCATTCCTTCTGCTTTGGGACAGGCATCCAATACATCAGTCCGGGTGCCTACATCCAGCTGAGGGATACCCAGATAACAACCGGCCAGCTCTGAACGCTCATCAATAACGGCTACATTTCGAGCCGGCAGATTGGGGCGGCCGGTTGACAGTATACGGGCCAAATCCCGCAGCAAAGTAGTTTTACCACAACGCGGCGGTGAAATTAACAGGGAGCTGACCGGTACCCCCCGCGGAGCAATATATGGGATAAGCGGCAGGGCACAATCGGGGACTTGGCGTGCAATGCGAAAACACAGCGAAGAAAAATTTTTAATGGTTTTTATTTGCCCGCCATTGATTACTGCCTGACCGGCCAGTCCTACCCGATGGCCCCCGGGAATAGTAATAAATCCTCTTTTTATCTCTTCTTCAAACGCATACAGACTATTATCGCTAATTGAGGCCAGACTACGCTGAATATCCTCACGGGTAACTACATACCCTGAGTTCAAATCCTCCGCCGGACGACCGCTTGAGGTTATAGTAATATCCCGGTCACCTGACTTTAACAATAACGGCTGTTGACAACGCAGACGGATTTCCTCCAGTCTGTTGAAATAATGCTCGTCCAGACCCAACAGCAACTGCTTGATTGGCGGAGCAAAATAAGATGCAATTTCGCTGATAATCTTCCCTTCAACCCGGTACATAGAGTCACCACCTTGCTCTATATAGATATTGGCAGGCACTCTAAAATATTCCATTAACCTGTCGGTAGTTAAAGTAATCAGATGAGGGTGATAATGGGTGTAAAAAATAAAGGAAACCTTATGGCAACTATATATGCAGACAAAATAAAAACTGTCTTTTACACCCCCAATGGTATAAAAGACAGTTCTGTGTTGTTAGTTATCAGATATAATTACTGATCCCGTTTCGAATCAGAACCAAACCATATATGGTCATCGATGTCGCTTTCAATATAGGAGGGGTCATAATCAAATGCACCTTCGTGGATATATACTACCTCCTGACAAGTGGGACAGATTATTTCAATGCTATCCTCGTCTTCCAGAATATCCGCATCAAAATATAACTCCTCTCCACATTTGGCACATTCCAATTCAATGATGTCTTCGCTTATACCCTGATCAGCGATATATTCTTCCATATAACACAGCTGGTCATCCATTTCTTCCAATTGATTCTGACATTCCAGCAGATCAATTTCCACCTGGCTGATCTCATCGTGTAATGCTTCCAATACATCTATAATTGCCAGTAGAACTTTTCCCTGAGGCGAACCCTCAGTGATATTTAAACCTTCACACAAACCGGACAAGTAACTAATCTGTTCAGAAATTCCCTGCAATGCAAATCCTCCTTTTCAGACCAAATATTAAACATTAATAGTATTAGCCCAAAAAGGAGGAAATAGACATAATAAATTAAAAAAGCATGGGGACGGTTCGAGATTACTTAAGAAGTCCTCTTTTGCGTGTCATTCTGAACGATAGTGAAGAATCTCGTTGGCTTAATCCCAATATTACGGACTTAAAAGAGTTCCTTCGTCGCCTGCAGCTCCTCAGGATGACATTTATGTTACTTTTTCAGTGATCTCGGACGGTTCGAGATCACTTAAGAAGTCCTCTTTTGCGTGTCATTCTGAACGATAGTGAAGAATCTCTTTGGCATAATCCCAATATTACGGCCTTAAAAGAGATCCTTCGTCGCCTGCAGCTCCTCAGGATGACATTTATGTTACTTTTTCAGTAATCTCGGACGGTTCTGTTGCCTGTTGCTCATGTTTTTTTCAGCCTTCACGAAAGCTACGCCCGTTCCATATATTCTCCGGTACGGGTATCAATGCGCAGTACATCACCGGTATTTATAAATAATGGTACATTGACTGCTGCTCCCGTTTCCAGCGTAGCCTTTTTGGTGGCTCCGGTTGCTGTATCGCCTTTTACTCCCGGCTCTGTATCAACTACTTTTAACTCCACAAAATTCGGCAAATCTACACCGATAATATTTTCTTTAAACAGCAAAACGGCAATATTCATATTTTCCAGCAGCCATTTAACCCCATCACCAATCTGGTTGGAGGTTAGGGTGGTCTGTTCATAATTTTCATTATCCATAAATACATAACCTTCACCGTCATTATATAGATACTGCATCTCACGGCGATCCAAATGAGCTTTGGGAACTTTTTCCCCGCCTCGGAAGGTTTTCTCAACCGTAGCACCAGTTTGAACATTTTTTAGTTTGGCACGAACAAAAGCGGCTCCTTTCCCCGGTTTTACATGTTGGAATTCCATTACCTGATAGGCGCTGCCATCCATTTCAATTGTTGCTCCGGTACGAAAATCATTTACCGATATCATCCTGAAATAATCCCTCCATCAAATTAAGATTAGGTTTTTATCCGAGCAAGTAATGATTTCACATTCTCCACTCTTTACAATTACGCTATCCTCTATCCGTATTCCTCCCCAGCCGGGAATATAAATTCCCGGTTCAATAGTAATCACCATATTCTCTTCCAGAAAACCGGTTCCACGCGGTGAAACAGCTGGTTTTTCATGAACCTCCAGTCCCAATCCGTGACCGGTACCATGTACAAAATATTTATCCAATCCGGCCCTGGCCAGACGCTCCCTGACAACCTTATCGACTTCCACCGGTTTAACTCCCGGTTTTACAGCTGCTACTCCTGCCATCTGGGCAGAAAGTACCTCATCATAAAGACTGCTTAACCTCGGACTTACTGATTTAATCACTACGGTACGGGTCATATCTGCACAATAGCCTTCATAAATGCCGCCAAAATCCAGGGTGAGCATATCTCCTTCACTCAACCTTCTTTTACCTGGTTTACCATGGGGCAGGGCCGCATTTTCACCCGAAACGGCAATGGTATCAAACGCTTCTTTCTGACATCCGCCTTCACGCAAAGCATTGGCTGCAAAATTGGCCACTTCTATTTCGGTTATTCCCGGTTTTATAAAATCCAATAATCTGCTGAATACAGTATCGCTTATACTTGCGCCTTTACGCAACAATTCCAGTTCAGTTTCATCTTTTATAATACGCAGATTCTCTACCAACCCGGACAAAGCCATCAGCTTAACGGGTAACAGCTTTTCCAACTCACAAAACTGGTGATAAATTATACTATCTTCGATTCCAATCCGCGGATAATCGCGGCTAATTTTTGCCAATTCATCCAGGGAACCGGGCTTCCCCTGCAGCAAATGCCAATCAGGCGCTTCCTGCCTTAACTGTTCGTTATAACGGGCATCAGTCAGAATATATTTATCAGCCCCGCTTACCAGCAATATGGCATCTTCACCACTGGTAAAACCGGACAGATAAAAAATATTTTCCGCCTTGACTATTATAAAAGCATCTATATCATTTTGCTGCATCAACAACCTCAGCTTTTGAATTCGCTGCAGCCTGTCAACTGCTATCTCCAAATTATCTTACCTCCATTATTCAGCCTTCCCCCGATATCCCACTCTTTTAGTCTCCTCTGTTTACTTGCCCTCAGCAATTATCTGTATGGCAGCTTCCAATGCCAGAAAGTATCCACGGGCTCCGAGGCCAAAAATCCCCCCGATTGCTACGGTGGAAACAAGTGATTGGTGACGAAAATCCTCACGGCGATAAATATTGGATAAATGCACTTCGATAATAGGAACATCAGTCATTTTCAACGCATCCAGCAACGCAATACTATAATGAGACAAAGCTCCGGCATTAACAATTAATGCTTCATATTTCCCCCGACTCTGCTGCACCTGATCTACCAATTCACCCTCGTGGTTGGATTGGAAAAAATCAATACTTACCCCCCGGCTATGGGCATACTTTTGCAGGTCATTATTTATCTCCTCCAGAGTTTGCCTGCCATAAACATCCGGTTCCCTCTCCTCCAGTAAGTTCAGATTGGGTCCGTTAATCACCAGAACAGCAGGACGGTTTTTATTTTGCCCAACTACCGTAAAAACTTTGTTTGATTCTGCCTTTTGCGGCATACTATCTCCTCCACTTAATTTCTTTTTCAGCCGGTATTATTCACCACCGATACTCAAGTTCCTGATTCTTACCGTAGGAGCCGCCTTAGCGCCAAAAAATCTCAAATCATTGCCAATAGCCTCTATATCCTTCAGCAGGTCAATAATATTGCCGGCTATAGTGACCCCTCTAACCGGCTCGGCCTCCTGTCCCTGCCTGATTACAAAACCGGCTGCCCCCACTGAAAAATCTCCGGAAATAGGATTGGCCGTGTGCATACCCATAACTTCAGTAATATAGAAACCATAATCAATATCGGAGCATAACTCCTGCCTGCTATGCTCCCCCGGCAGCAGCATGAAATTAGTAGTCCCAACTGAGGGAAGACCCCGAAAAGAGCCTCTTTGTCCGTTGCCCGTTGAAACAGCTCCATCACAACTGGCTGTATAAGTATCATAAAGGTAACCCATAAATTGACCCTGTTCAATCAAGCTGGTAGTTTGTGATGCTACTCCCTCATCATCAAACGGGAAACTGGCAATGCCGTCAGCATAAAGTCCATCATCCACCAGATTAAGACTGGCTGCTGCTACCTGTTGCCCCACAGCTCCAGCGAACAGCGACTTCCCCTTTTGTACTGCTTCCGCATCTACCATCCGGGCTATAATCCCCAAAAAACGGGTCATTACATAAGGGTCCAGCAAGCAGGGAATTCTTCCCGAAGGAATCATAAATGCCTTTAAACTGCGTACTGCCTTACTGGCAGCTTCAATCGCAACTGCTTCCGGTTGCAAATCTGCATATTTTTTCTTTAACGACACTGAAAAGCCGGTCTGGGCATCACCTTCCTGCTCAGCAACCACAAATACATAACTGCCGCAGTAATTCCCGCGGGCAAAAGCATTTATTCCCCGGGTATTCATAATAAGTTGCGAAACTTCACCATCTTCATATCCGGCTCTTTCAATTACCGTAACCCGCGGGTCATAAGCACGGGCATTACGCTCCATATGACGAGCCAATTCAATTTTGTCCTCTACGCTGATGCGGGAAATATTATTATCGAATATTTCCAATGGGGCATAAACCTGACCGCTTTGCGGCAAACGGTTATGCTCACTTTGGGTAGTATATTTTGCCATGGTAATGGCATCATCCAATAACTTCTGCAAAGCCGGTGCGCTGAAATCACTGCTATAGGCAAAACCCAAACGGCCGGCATTTATTACTCTGATACCCAGACCACTGGCTTCAGCTTCAATAAATGTATCCACCTGTCCATTAATAACTTCAATACTGAGCTCCCGGCTGCGCATAACAAATACTTCAGCATCAACCTTTTTCCGGCGGGCAATATCCAGTAATCTGCCTGCCATATCAGTATCAAGGGCATAATAATCCTGATACAAAACTACTACCTCCTGCGAATCCTCTTTATGGTTGGTCCGGCAACGCTGGTGCCTCCAACAGTCAGACGTTTTATTCTTATGGTTGGCTGAGCATCTGCCACCGGTACACCCTGCCCATCCTTGCCACAGGTGCCAATGGCAAAACCATGGTCACTGCCCACCCGATCAATATTCGTCAGGGCTTCCGGGCCGTTGCCGATCAGGGTAGCCCCGCGCACCGCATACTTAACTTCACCGGCTTCAATAACATACCCTTCCTGTACCTCAAAAACAAAATCTCCATTAGTAGTATTTACCTGTCCGCCACCCATTCTTTTTACCAGCAGTCCCTGCTCTGTTGACTTAATAATCTCATCCGGGTCATCAGTTCCCGGTGCAATAACCGTATTGCTCATCCGTGGAATTGGTTTATGCTGATAAGACTCGCGACGGCCGTTGCCGGTAGAGGATGCACCATCCCGGGCAGCAGTTATCCGGTCATACATATAGCCAACCAGTTGACCATTATCAATTAATACCGTTCTTTGTCCGGCTACACCTTCATCATCAAAACGATAACTGCCAAATTTTCCGGGCAGAGTAGCATCATCAATTACGGTGACTCCTTTTGAAGCCACCATCTCACCCATTTTGCCCTTATAAACCGACAGACCTTTTTGTACCAGATCAGCTTCCAATCCATGTCCACAAGCCTCATGAACCATGGTCCCTCCAGCCTGGGCTGACATTACCACCGGCATACTGCCGGCCGGTGCCGGACGGGCATCCAACATTTTCACGGCCAGGCCGGCTGCCTTTACCGCCAGATCCTCGGGGTTAACCTGATCAAACAACTCCCAACCGGTCATACCCCCTGCAGATTCATAACCGGTTTGTATTATATTCTGCCGGGCTGCAACCGCATTAACTGCCAAACGAACCCTTACCCTTTCGTCTTCTGCCAACTCACCCTCACTATTGGCTGTCAAAACCTTTTTAAAACTATCTGCTACGCTCACCGTAACCTGTTTAATCTCCCCGCTTACCTCCCGGGCAGCCTTATTGGCATCCAGAACTGCCTTTACCTTGTCATCTATCGGTGTAACCAGGGGGACGGTTCTCCTGGTTATTCCATTATCAGGGCAACTGGAGCCAACCAGGAGAACCGTCCCCCTGGTTACGCCTGCCCGTTCAGCCCGGCTTACTGTCGAGGCTGCTTTTAACAAACCGTCTTCGGATAAATCATTTGTATATACATAGGCGGTATTGCCGTTGTTCACTACGCGAATCCCAGCCCCTTTTTCACGGCCGGTATTAACTTTCTCCACCATGTTATTTTCACAGAAAATACTGTTGTTGATTTTTTCTTCCACATATATTTCCGCAAAATCCCCGCCCTTTTCCAGGGCCCGATTCAGCACTTTTTCCAAAATGTCTTTTTCAATCATGAAACCTCACCTTTCCTCGGTCATTACCTGGGGGTAACCAGGAGAACCGTCCGAGATCACTGAAAAAGTACCATAAATGTCATCCTGAGGAGCTGCAGGCGACGAAGGATCTCTTTTAAAGGCAGTAATATTGGGATTAAGCCAACTAGATTCTTCACTATCGTTCAGAATGACACGCAAAGGAGGACTTTTTCAGCAGTCTCGAACCGTCCCCCTGGTTACCTTTCCTCGCGGTCATAAGGCACACCCAGGGCCAGAGGTGCTCCGGCCTCCTGACGCAAACGCACCGTTACCATTACCAGTACTAAAATAGTTAACAGATACGGCAGCATGGACAGGAAAAACGACGAAATCTGAATACCGGCGGTCTGCAAACGAAAAGTCAGCGCTTCCACCCCGCCGAAAAGGTATGAGCCGGCAACTGCCCGCAGCGGATTCCACAGGGCAAAAATCACCAATGCCACTGCTATCCAGCCACGACCGGCGGTAAGATTCTCCTGCCAGGAAGGCACATACGCCAGTGACAAATAAGCTCCCCCCAATCCGGCCATAATCCCCCCAATAATCGTACACAGATAACGCACACGGGACACACTGATACCAACTGCATCAGCTGCGGCAGGATTTTCTCCCACTGAGCGTATCGAAAGCCCCCAGGCAGTACGGTATAACAAAAACCAAAATCCTGATGCCAGTATAATACTTAAATAAACCAAAACATCCTGTTTAAATAAAATGGAGCCTAAAACCGGAATATCACTTAATAAAGGCACCAAAAAAGGAGTAAACGGATCGGCAGTAGGCATTCCCTGATAACTTTTTCCCAGGAACCCGCTTACTCCCGTACCAAATATGGTTAAGGCCAACCCGCTGACCACCTGATTACCCTTCAGCGTAACGGTAATAAAAGCATGAATCAGTCCCATAAAACCTCCGCCCAGCATAGCAGCTACTATTCCGGCCCAGTGATTACCGCTAACAATGGTAATCATAAAACCTATAACTGCACCTACCAGCATCATGCCTTCCACTCCCAGATTTAGTATGCCCGATTTTTCAGTCATTACCTCCCCAGCCGCAGCAAATAATATCGGCGTTCCGGCTACAATTGCTGCCGCCAGAAACGGGACTAATGCACTTAACTCCACCAGTTAATCCCCCTTTGTCAGAACAACACGATATTTTCTGAAAAATTCACCGGCCAGCAGAAAAAATAATACGGCCCCCTGTAAAATCAGCACTATCGAATAAGATATTCCCATGGTCTGAATCCCAAATCCCCCTACCAGCAATGCACCAAAAAGAAAAGCAACCAGAATTATGGCAAAGGGATTAAGCCGGGCCAGCCAGGCTACAATAATCCCGGTATATCCGTAACCGGGGGAAATTCCCTGCTGCAGACGGTGAGTGATACCGGATACCTCAATCATGCCAGTAATACCGGCAATACCTCCGCTGATCAGCATAACCAGGATAATGTTACGCGTAACATTTATGCCGGCATAACGGGCAGCTTCCTGACTTTCACCGCTAACCCTTATTTCATAACCCCAGCGCGTATAATTCAAAATTATGTAAAACAAAACAGCAATAATTATTGCAATAATCAACCCCAGATGAACCCTGGTGGTCCCCAGCACCGGCAAATATGCATTAAGGCTAAAACGGGCCGATAAGGGGAAACCCATACCAGCCGGGTCTTTCCATGGCCCGAACACCAGGTAACTCACCCAGAATATGGCTACATAATTTAGCATGAGGGTAGTAATCGTTTCATTTACCTGCCAGTAAGCCCGAAGGACACCCGGTATCCCCCCCCATACAGCACCAGCCGCAAAACCGGCCAGCAGCATCAGCGGCAACAACAACCAGGAAGACATATCTCCGCAGGCAAGCGCCAGACCGCTGGCCGCAAATGCTCCCATATACAATTGGCCTTCCGCTCCGATATTCCATAATTTCATCCGAAAAGCCAGTGACACTGCTAATCCGGCCAGCATTAACGGTATAGCCTTTACCACCGTTTCCGATAAATTATATTTGCTGCCGATGGCACCATTAACCATACGCATATAAGTCGCAGCCGCATCATGACCCGACCAGGATAAAAACAGCCAGCCAAAAGCTACTGCCAATACAATGGACATAAATGGCACCATCACCTCCACCCGCATGGAGGCATGTTCACGGCGAACCATCCTCATTCTATACATGTTCTGCTCCTGTCGGGGCGGCACCCAGCATCAGCGCCCCAATCGTATTTATATCAGCAGTACCGGCATCCAGCACTGCCCTGATTTCTCCATCATACATTACCGCTACTCGATCAGACAGGCGGAAAATATCATCCAAATCCTCCAGCACCAGAAGTATAGCCGTTCCTTTATCTCTTTCCCTGAGCAATAATTGAAAAACTGCTTCCGCGGCTGCCACATCCAGACCCCTTACCGGATAAGAAGCGATTAAAACCTGTGGCTTTTTATCCAGTTCCCGTCCCAGCAAAAGCTTCTGCAGATTGCCTCCGGAGAGGAAATTCACCGGATAATTTATATCCGATAAATATATATTATAATTCTTCACCAATGAGCGGGCATATTTCCTTATACGGGGATAATTTAAAAACGGGCCCCGGGAAAACTCCGGCTGATAATAATTGCGTAAAATGCTATTGTCCATTACGCTGATATTTGGTACCAGGCCCATACCCATACGATCTTCCGGAACCATATTCAGGCCTGATTCCAGGCGTTTCCTGATATCGAAAGCAGTAATATTCTTTCCCTTCAGGCGAATAGTCCCTTTCACCGGAATACGCAATCCTGCCAGTGCCTCCACCAGCTCCCGCTGTCCATTCCCGGCTACTCCGGCGATGGATACTATTTCCCCGCTGCGGATATCCAGAGTGGCGCCTTTGACTGCCAGATAACCCAGGTCACCCCGTACCTGCAAACCTTCAATTTCCAAAACTGCAGGTCCCGGCACAGTATTACGGTTTACCTGCCCGTATTCTATTTCGCGGGCTACCATCATACGGGTTAAATCAGACTCCTGCAGGTTTTCTATGCGGTCACTGCCTACCACTTCACCTTTGCGCAAAACAGTTACATAATCAGCAATCTCCATTACTTCATGCAACTTATGCGTAATTAAAACTACCGCTTTGCCCTCATCAGCCATGAGACGCAAGATTTTGAATAAATCCTGTACCTCACGCGGAGTAAGCACCGTAGTTGGTTCATCCATAATCAATACATCACAGCCGCGATAAAGCATTTTCAGTATTTCCACCCGTTGCTGTTCTCCCAGCGATAAACTGCTGATCCGCGCTGCAGGATCAACTCCCAGTCCAAAGCGTTCCGATAACTGCTGAACCTTATGTTCCATGCTCTCCTGGCGATTAATAATACCGCGGCGTTTGGCTCCCATCACAATATTTTCCGCCACGGTAAAATTATTAACCAGACGAAAATGCTGATAAATCATACCAATGCCTGATTCCAGTGCATTACGCGGCGAGCGGAACTGCACCTGCCTGCCCCGTACCTTGATTTGTCCGCTATCAGGTCGGTACAAGCCGGCTAAAATGCTCATTAAAGTAGACTTGCCGGCTCCGTTTTCTCCTAACAGGGCATGAATTTCACCCGGATAAACCCGAAAACTGATATTATGATTAGCCAGCACACCGGGAAAACTCTTACTGATTTTATTCATTTCAATAAGCGGCTCACGCTTCATTAATAAAACCTCTTTAAAAACCGGATTAAAAATATTTCTCTAACAAATATCTAAAAAATAATTTCTTTCTTTTACCTGAGATCTCAGCATGACAGAGTATATCAAGTGAAGCGAAGAATCTCCGTCCCTGAACAGACTGCACCAGAACCGGGATTTTATTTCGGAACAGAACAACGGAAAAGGCGGCATAAAGCCGCCTTAAAGAATTCATTCTATAATGGCCTTATTTGGGTATTGTACCTTCTACACCTTCAACAAACCAGTCATAACTTAACATTTCTGCATCAGTCATTTTCTTTCCTTCCGGAACTTTTACTGCTCCGCTCTGGTCTTTAATCGGGCCGGTAAACACATCCCATTTTCCGTCTATAATTTCAGCTTTCTTATCAGCCACCAATTGTTTAACATTGGCAGGAACCTTGTCATTAATCGGAGCCAGATCAACTATGCCGTCTTCCATACCGCCCCAGTACTCCTCGCTCTTCCAGGTTCCATCTATAACTGCCTGAACTGCTCTTACATAGTAAGGTCCCCAGTTCCACACCGGAGAAGTTAAATTGGCATTGGGAGCAAACTTGCTCATATCACTGTTATATCCGATACTGAGTATTCCTGCTTCTTCGGCTGCCTGCTGAACTGCCGGGGTATCAGCATGCTGTGCCAGCACATCACACTTGGCATCAATTAAACTCTCAGCAGCAGCTTTTTCCTTGGCGGCATCAACCCAGGTCAACGCCCACACTACCTTTACAGTTGCATCAGGATTAACCGACCGCACACCCAGCGTAAATGCATTAATGCCTCTTACTACCTCCGGAATCGGATAAGCAGCCGCATAACCAATTTTATTATTCCTGGTCATTGAACCGGCTACAATACCGCTCAGATAACGCGCCTGATAAATTCGGCCAAAATAAGTGGAAACATTGGTATCAGTCTTTAAACCGGAACAATGCAGGAAAGTAATATCCGGATAACGCTTGGCAACTTCCAGGATCGGATCCCCATAACCAAAACTGTTGGCCACAATCACCCTGCAGCCTTCCTGAGCCAACTGTTCAATACTTCTCTCTGCATCTCCACCCTCGGGAACATATTCCAGAGTCATGGTTTTAACTGAAGGAATTTTTTGCTCCAGATACTTTCTGCCCTGGTCATGGGCATAAGTCCAACCGGCATCCCCCGGTGCACCAATATAAATAAATCCTACCTTGAACTCCTCCGCCTTGTCTTTGGCGGCATCCTTGTCTCCCTGATCAGTCGTTTTACCACAACCTGCCACCAAAGTAGCCAGCAATACCAGTACTAAAGCCCAAATACCCAGTTTGCCAAATCTCCTCAACTTGTCATTACCTCCTGTCCAATTTAAAATCCGTTGCTAAATATTTCTAACACTTTTTAATTCGACACTATAAACTAAATTCCTTCATTAAATAAACAGACCAAAAATCAGGCTTATGGAGAGTAAGATGCTATTTGTGAGCAGAGTCTCAGTTATAGGACCTGACTTACCTGACTGTTACTGACTGAACCTGACGCTTTTTTGATGCGGCAACATTAATTGTGTTCATAGTCGAAGGCTTGAACACATCAGTAGTTCCCGATAAAAAATAATACCGTCAGTCAAAGTCAGGAATCATCAGGTCCAGTCAGGTTCAAAAATTCAGACTTTTTCTTGCCAAAAGCCTCCAAATGATGATCCCATTCTCTTTACTCCTCACCCCTGATGTGTCACTCTGAACGAAGTGAAGAGTCTCGTTGCTTATTTATACCTCAGCGAAACTATCCTGGCCGGCTCAATATACTCGCGATGATCAAATACCATAGTTCCGTCAGCTTCAATCTTATAAACATCCAGGAATTCCACCTGAACTTCTGCCAGTAAAGTTCTTTGTGCCGGGGGGCAGATTCCCTGGCTGGCAAACTGAAAACGGCACTCTTTATCATCCGCAAAAACACACTTGGGGTTTTCCAGATAAAAGCTTAATTCTTTTCCTGACTCGTTTAAAATCCATTCCTGCTTAGACAGGATAATCTCAGCAGGGATATCCTGACTGTGACTGTAGTCCTGATCCAATACAGTATAAATCTCTTCCACCCCAACCAGTACGCCTGCCTCTGCCATTTCAAAAGCCTGGGCAGAGTGGTGATGATTAATACTAATTAGTCCCTCCAGAAAAGAAGAGTCCGCAAAAGAAGCTGCGATAAGAAAAAACAGCAATAGATAAAAAATTACCCAAACCAGTACATAACCTTTATCATTTCCACTTTGAAATAATGAAGGAATAAAGTCTGTCTTACTCCTGTGCCTGTAAAACCCGGGAATAACAAAAGTAATTAACTTCATAATCATCATCCTGGCTATGCAACTTTAACTTACCCTGCAACCTGGAACCTGTCTTCGTAAAACTAACTGCTGATATATTCTCCGCTACCGGTACGGTACTGACATCGCGACGATACAGATTGCCACCGTAAGTATAAATGCATATGTTTTCCCCTTGCGCCCCGGTAATAATCAACTGGCTGCCATCGGCATTCACCTGAAAATCCCGTGATGTCCTTATATCCTGCTGAATGCAATCCAGTGCCATACGCGATGAATACTGCAACTCAGCCTGTTCGCTGTTATGGGAATAACCATTTAAAAGCAGCGTGGATATCTGCTGCAATGAAACAATCACCAACAAGGCCAATGCCAATCCCAGCAACAGGTCAACCAGCATAATACCATGTTCATCAGCACCAGTCTGAAAAATCCCCCTGACACTCAAGGCACCCGAACTACTCCCACCATAAATTCTTCCCACTCATGACTCCCCCCGGTCGTCAACACCTTCAGATTAACTATGTACAATTGATCCACTCCCTCCAAAGGTTTTAAATTGATCTCAGCCTCGACTCCAGATGGATGAGTCTGTATAAATGGCATGCTGTCAGCTTGCACCCAACCACTGTCAACCACTCCTGACAATATCTGCGGACGGGATTTCATTTCCTCCAACAAAGAACTGGCGTAAATACAGGCAGCCGTTTTTCCCTCACCCCGGGAAACATTATTGACTCCAAACAAAAACAAATTAAAGGCCCCTCCAATTAACACCAGTGTAATAACAAGTGACACCAGCACCTCCAGCAAGGTGACTCCCGCCTGTGTACCATTTTTTCGCAGCAACTTGCTCCCCGTCCGGGCATATAATGAAGTAATCATACTCTACATCCAACCAACAAAATAATTACCATTAAGTTATCATTCTACCTTATCTGCCAAATTCCTCCACATATATTTTTATTGAATATAATATAAATAATTATCCGTGTGTGACGCTATTTTTCTGCCCAAAACCGCGTTTTTGGCAAAATATATAAATAACCCTATTTATTTCTTTGAAACTGAATGATATCATTAGTGTAGGATGTTATTGTCATCATTCTTAATAAGACTAATTGCGGGTTTATGATTGTGACCTTTTTCCCGTTATCTGTTTCCCCATTATTTATTAAGGAGTTGTACATGAGTAAAAATATAACTTCAGACAAGTACCAATCCGGTTTTACACTGGTTGAGATTCTGGTAGCCATGGTTATACTGTTAATAGTCATAACCGCATGCTACCCCCTATTTACTATGGCTACTAAAACAACTCATGAGAATAGAGCTCGTTTGATTGCCAGCGAATTAGCCAAAAAAGAAATAGAGAAAACTCTTGCTGAGGTTACCGCTTCCAATTATAATAGCGAAGATCCTGATGCTCCATTGCGAACCAGTGGTACTAATACATTTGTCGATATATCTGGTCATCCTGGTTATAAAATGAAAAAAACTGTGGAATGGGTGGATGACCCTGATGATGGAATATATCCCGCTGATAAAATACCATTCGATTATAAACAGTTAATTGTAGAAGTTTCTTATCCTTCCCTGTTTTCAAACACTGTAGTCCATAAAAGCGATTTCAAAACATTCATTGCCCGGGAAGGGACTGCTTCACCTACGGTTGGTCTGGTAGTTGAAGTAGAAGAATTACTTGACGCAATACCAAACACAGAAATTGTAACCGTTGCCAATGTAAACATAACTAACCTGGATACCGGCGAAGAAGATTCCGCAATTACAAATGATAAAGGTTTTGCCTTCTTTAAGGTTGAATTCCCTGACGATGTTGCCGAATATAATTATGAAGTTTCAGTTGAATCTTCCGGTCTGATTATGGATCCCAATCCTGCCCATATGAACCGGCAAATAGTTCCCCAGGACGAAACCGCAGAAATTAAAATTTCCATGGCAAAACCCGGAAGTATTACGGTTAAATGTAAAACTCCAGTCTCACCTTCAGTAATTGGACTTAGCGGAGACCACTATTACGAAACTATTAACATAACCGAGTCAGACCTGGGGAGCACTGCTGTTAATAAAACTTTTAATAACCTATGGCCTTTTGGTGCATACGAGATAACCTCGCTGATGACGGTTCATAAAGCAGACCTTAATGATGCCGCAATATCCGGCAACTTTAAAGAGGCCCCAGAAGACGAGGATGCTATTGTGAATTTATGGAATTTGCGAAGTGCTGAAACCCCAGTTAACTGGACAGCTGAACCAGGTTTTTATAATGAAGAGTCGTTTGCAGAAAAAAACTATTTAGAATATCAATTGGACTTAAGTGCTTTCGAACCTTCAAGTTCTGTACAGGTATCCTCATTTATGAGTCCACTTAGTGAAGATAAACCTATCTTGAATATGACAAACGACCGTGAAGCTTCTGACTTCGCTATTTTGTACATGAATAAAAATACCGGTAATTCTGATATCAACAATCCCAATGATTGGGTTCCTCTAGTCGATATAGATGGTTATGCTGATTTGGTAAGTCCTTATAATATTATTCTTGCCGACGACAAAGCAGTTTTATCAAATATTTTTACCCTGTTATTTGAAAGCAGCCGCGACATTACAAAGTATGTAATCAATAGCTTTTATATAGCTTGTCAATATAAGGGTAATGTAACTTTAAACACGCCTGGGGAAAATTTTATTCTAAATATAAATAAATAAAATTTTTTAATGTTTAAGTAATGTCTTTTTAAACTAGGAGGGTCGGGTATGATTAAACATAATATCAGGAAGTGTCTATCAAAATCGCATGGTTTTACTTTAATAGAATTACTGGTGGTCATGGTTTTACTTGGTATGATTCTTGGGGTTGCCTATGCGGCTTTTCACGGAACCTTTATGTTCTGGTCACACAATGAAGCGATAAATCCCTATATTGCCGCCACCAACAACACCCTTAGCATTATAAGCCGGGAAATAAGAAGTGCCGAACAACCTTCTGCAACAGAACCAGCAGTTAAAACTCTAAACGACGGGAAACAGATGATTATATATAAATACAATTTAACTTCCAATACCTGGGATATGATATGCTATCGTTATAAGGGAACTGCTCTTCAGCGTACAGTACAGGGGGCAGATACTGGAGCGGCTGTAGTTGCGCTTGGTTTTCCGGATGACACTGCAGTATGGCACGATCAGTTGAATGGCATAGCGGCAGACTCACAAGACAACAGCTTTGTAACCGAAACTGACAAAGTAAATATTACCCTCCTGATTTCAGATGTTGAACAGCCTGACAACAAGCGTTTTGCAGATTACAATGTTGCTTCCACTTACTTTCCCCGCAATCGGGCACCAGGCTCAATTTATAGTGAAGCAATTGAGGAAGAAGAAGAGGAAGTCCCGAATGTTCCCATTTATAAGCTTGAGCTCTTGAACAGCTATGGATATTTTAGTCCTTTAACGATTACTAATGGCCAGACTGTTCAGGTCAGAGTTCGCTTCTGGCCGGCAAACACTACTGATAAAACCGTCACTGGTACCAATGAATATGTATCAGTTCAGCAGGATGTTAATGATCCTACATTAATTATTGTAAAAGCCATAAAAGAAACACCAACCACTTGGGTTTTTGGGACTATATATTTGCCGCAGCAAGTAACCTTGACATCAGGAGATAAATCGACATCATTTTATGTGGTCGTAAAATAATATTGGTAATATATTATTTTCAGAGAGGGAGTATGATAATGAGGCTTATAAAGCATCCGCTTAAAAATGAGGCCGGTGCAGCATTGCCGCTGGTACTTGCATTATTAGTAATAATGACTCTTTTATCCATAACTGCCATGAATATTGCAGAAGGCAACACCAAAATTATTGGTCGTTTTTTAGGTGGCGAGCGGGCTGTTTATGCGGCTGAAAAAGGTTACAATCAATACCTGTGGAAATTGAATAATGACGATGAATTTTATAAAAATAACGCCTTATATGACTGTGACACCACTTCTGAAAGTGATTTTTATATATATACTCCCATAGATGATTCCAAGGACAAAGCTAATAATTTCCGGGTGCAAATTCGTGTTCCCCTGATTGAAATTGACATTGATACTACTGAACCGGCCAGTAATAGAGTCATAATCCGTTCTACCGGATGGAACAGCCTGGATGATACTCAGCTGCGTACAATTGAAGTGGAACTCTTGCGCCGTACTTTCACACAACATACTATGATTAGTAATAAAGAAGAATCTTCTGACGGAGATAAAGTTATCTGGTACGCAGGAGATACGGTTTTCGGACCAATTCATACTAACGACACCTTTTATTTGGATAACTCCTTCTTAACCGGAGGTAGTAATGCTGTATTCTGGGATTTAGTAACCTACGGCAATGGAATTGAAATATTAGGATTAAGTTTGGAAGCTAAACAAAATGTATTAAATGACCCGGATGTTTTTAAAAAAGGCCACATGAAACTGGAACGGGAAGTTAAGTTTCCCGGTAATTCGGCTCTGAATGAATTACGAATCCTGGCTAAGATGGACAACGCTTATTATAATGGCAGAACCTGCATATTTTTAAAAGACAATTCCTATGATGTACGCTACTTTGACCGGGGAACCAACAGTTGGTATTATAACGGTCAGCGATACCGATTATATCCGCGTGAAGTTCCACCGTTCAGTCTACTTAATCCGGCGGCAAGTCAAGAACGGGGTAAAATACTGTCCGAATGGAAAACCGAATCATCTGACCGGACATTGTATGAAGCTCTTGATGATAATAACAATGTTATAGGTCAATATAACTCTTTTGACGCTTTTAAAAATTCAGGTCTATGCCCTTCACTCAACTTTCCCGATGAAGGAGTTATATATGTGGATGGTTTGACCGGATACGGTTCCAGTCCCTACGGCTCACTCATAAATGGTAAATTTAATTCTGATATGAGTAATGTTTTTGTATCCGGTAACTTTGGCGGACGTCTTACCATTGCATCTGCCAACGATATATATATAACCGGCCATAATCCAACTGACTGGAGACATCCTAATTATATTACAGGCTTTAACGGCGATAGTCCCCCGGGCATATCTTATGCAAATACTGATTATGAACAAACCTGGGATGGAGACCAATGGCTGAGTACAGATGTTGAGGGGGATGATATGTTAGGCTTGATTGCCCGGCGAAATGTTCATACCATTCATTGGAACTGGCCCTCGCAAATTTCACATATAGTAGCAACTGTATTCCTGCCTGAAAAAGATCGATTTAACTATAATTGGGGTCAGGAACCCGATAGTTTGTCATCGCTGGATTATAATAATCTAATTACGTTGGATACAGCTCCGGAAGATATAACCCTTCAAGCCGCAGTATTTGCCGTAGAAGGTTCATTCGGTTACGAAACCAACTTCCCGGGATTGGAAAACTTACAAAATACACTGGAAGGTGCTTTTAGCGGTTTTCCCGGTCTGGGCAGTTTAGTAACGAAAGACCAAATGACAATTTTTGGTTCGGTCGGTCAGAATATAAGGGAACACACCAACAAGCCTCCCCGGTTTAATGATCTCGATTTGGATTTTGATTGGGTTGCCGGATATAAAACTGAATATACCCATGACCCGCGCATGCTAAACGATATGCCTCCTCATTTTATTTCTCCGGCTAATAGCGGTTGGTATTCCAACCATTGGGAGGAAATCAGCACCCATGTACCTGAATAATATCCATTCGGAGGGATAATGCCAACAATTTAGAATTTCTAATTATGCTATACTTTCAAATATATTTTAACAGGAGGAACTGTATTTAATGTATCTGGACGAAATTCTCAAAGCCGCAGTTGACAGCGGAGCATCTGATGTTCATTTGTCACCTTTAACCCCGCCGATTATTCGCCTTAACACCCGTCTGGTTAAATTGAATGATGTGGTTTTGCAGAAAGAGCAACTGGAACAAATGGCTCTGCATATATTGCGTGACGAGGGTTACAAAGCTTTTGTCGAGGAAGGCGAGATTGATACTTCCTATCAAATTGAAGGAGTCGGTAATTTTCGTATCAACATTTATCGTCACCAGGGAATGGTGGCTATAGCTGCCCGGGTTATCAAGACTGAGATACCGGATTTGGATTACCTGGGCTTGCCTCAGACTGTTGCTTCGCTGGCACGTTATCCCAGTGGGCTTATCCTCGTAACCGGACCGACCGGCA